>Ga0308157_10000952_pt1 | contig 72127 bp, 54 predicted proteins | sample PhyBR1_FD_201035 | JGI IMG/M metagenome (GOLD analysis project Ga0308157, IMG submission 201035) | Phyllosphere microbial communities from UC Gill Tract Community Farm, Albany, California, United States - DLSLB.R1 | ecosystem: Host-associated > Plants > Phyllosphere > Unclassified | place: USA...
AAAAATACGATTATTTAAACCTTTTTAGTTTTAACAATCAATGCTTTTTATAATTTTGCACCAATCTGACTTAATTATAGATAAAAAATGGATTTATCCCCCAATAAGCAACCAAACTTCGATAATACGGAAGTTGCCTTCCGTCAAAAAAGCAATACAGAATTAAAAAAAGCTTACTGGCTTTTTAAAATTATTGCCAATAATTTTCTAACCAAAGTTGGTCCGGCCATTACTAATTTCTTTTTAAATATCGGACTTCCTATTCAAGGCGCCATTAAAGCAACCATATTTCAGCAGTTTTGCGGTGGCGAAACCATTGCAGAATGTGATAAAGCAATAGAGCAGTTACATAAAGGCGGCGTGGGTACCATTTTAGATTACTCGGTTGAAGGGGAAGAAGAGGAGCTGGTGTTTGATGAAACCTGTGCAGAAATTATCCGTACCATTGAGCGTGCCGATGGTGATGTCAAAATTCCAATTACAGTATTTAAGATTACCGGTATTGGCCGTTTCGCCCTGTTACAAAAATTAGATGCAAAAGAAACCCTTACAGCAACTGAAGAGGCTGAGTACGGGAAAGTAAAAGCGCGTTGTGAAAAAATCTGCAAAACTGCTTACGAAAAAGGCGTGCCGATTATGATCGATGCAGAAGAAACCTGGATACAGGATACCATAGATGCACTGGCACTGGATATGATGCGTAAATTTAACCGCGAACGCATTATTGTGTATAACACTTACCAAATGTATCGTCACGATAAACTGGCTGATATGAAAGCCGATCATTTAATTGCAAAGGCCGATGGTTTTATTTTAGGTGTTAAAATGGTTCGTGGTGCTTATATGGAAAAAGAGCGCAAACGCGCAGCCGAAATGGGTTATGCTTCGCCAATACAGCCAGATAAAGCTGCTTCTGACCGTGATTATAACGAGTCGTTACGCTACTGTGTAGATCATATTGAAGAGATTGCAATTGTTGCAGGAACGCATAACGAAGACAGCAGTCGTTTATTAACCTATCTGCTGGAAGAAAAGAATATTGCCCATAACCATCCGCATGTTTATTTTGCACAATTGCTGGGCATGAGCGATAATTTAAGCTTTAACCTTGCCGATTCAAATTACAATGTAGCTAAATATGTGCCTTATGGGCCAATTAAAGCAGTAATGCCTTATTTGTTTAGAAGAGCACAGGAAAATACATCTGTAGCCGGCCAAACCGGAAGGGAACTGGGGTTGATTGAAAGAGAATTAAAAAGAAGGAAATTGTAGCTCAGTTTTCAGTTAACAGTTTTCAATTTGCAGTTGGTGATTTTCAGTTTTGGATAGTTTTACTGCCAACTGAAAATTGCCAACTGTTTTTTTTGAACTGAAAGTTAAGCATAACTCGAATCACTTCTTCACTACAAAAGCTTGTTTTCCAGTAAGCAGATCATAAAAAAGGATAAAATCGCTGGCTAAACTGTAGCCTGGATATTGAAAAGTAGCTGGTTTATTCTTTTCGAAGAAAAAATGCCCTACCCACGCAAAACTGTAACCTAAAAGTGGCATGAGCAGGAAAAAACGCCAGTTATGGAAGAGAAAGCCTGCAAAGAAAGCCAATACAACTAAACCGGTACCAACAAAATGAAGCACACGCGAGGTGGTATTGGTATGCTCTGATAAGTAAAAAGGATAAAATTCTTTAAGTGTTTTGAACTTTTTCTCTGTCATATCCTAATTTACAAAATTCCATTCGCTTTCAGAAACGAGGCTAATTGCGCTGGTTTTTCGGTCATGAGTAAGGTATTTAAACCTACTTTCCTGGCGCCTTCAATGTGTTGGGGACTATCGTCAATAAATAAGGTTTCGGCGGGATTTAAGTTATTCTCTTTTAATACCTGTTCAAAAATATTGGTATTGGGCTTGCGCAATTTCATGTGTTGCGAAAAATAAGCCCTTTCAAAATAATCGTCGTAATTATTGATTTTGAAAGTAGCTTGCAGGTAATTGATAATCCAGTCGTAATGGATTTCGTTGTTGTTACTTAATAAAAATGTGCGGTATTTTGCTTTAACCTGTAACAATAAATCATGGTTTTGTTGTATAGTACCAATCAATAAACTATTCCAGGCATCATCAATTTGCTGGTCGGTAAGTTGGGGCTGGTTGGCCGCTGTTCTGATACCTGCCCTGAATTCGGCCGGAGAAATGGTTCCGGTTTCAAAATCATCAAATAAGCGGTTATGCGCTTTATGTGCAAAAAAAGTTTCTACATCAGCAATGCCCAGTTTTTGGAATGATGCCTGCGCAATTCTGAAATCTATATCGAATATTACGTTACCGTAATCAAAAATGATGTTTTTAATGTTTTGCATGTGCTACCAATTTTGGTGCAAAGATATTATTGCTGCATTAAAGAAATGTATATCAGCTTATCTTTTTACAATAAAAAAAGCCCGGAACTTTTGGTGTTGTTCCGGGCTTGCTGTTTATTTTGGCTCGACTATTATAGACTGGATAACGAGCTTGTTGTTTTTATCTGCTGATTTTACCTCCTTAAATACAAAATAAAGTGAGTGAAGCTTCCCATCTGCAAGCAGGTTTACGGGCACCGCTTTGGTAAATGTCGATTTTCCGATCAGGGCACCGTCTTTACTGTCTAGTCTGATTTCAAGTCCGCCTTCTGTACCGGGGGCTAAGTTTGCAAATGAAAAACCAAAATTTGCAATATCGGTTAAATCGATGTCTTTTAGGATTAACCAACCGTTATCGCGCGTTAAAACCAGTTTTTCACCGCCATAAATATCTTTCTTTTCAAAACCTCTGAATTCTTTAATGTCATCAGCATCTATTATGCTGCTTCGAAGATTAATCAGGTTGGTTGTGGTTAAAGGTTTTAAGCCTTTTGCGCCTGCATCGGTATAACTTGCTTTAAGTGTCATTACCGATTTCTTTTTATCAACGTTTGCGGGCGGTACAATTTTACCAGAGGCAGGTAATGAGGCTACAGCAGTCTCTTTATTGCCCAATGTCATGATCCATTCGGTAATCTTTTTTACCTCGGCTTCTTTCATGGCGCTATGTGCAGGCATTGGTACTTCGCCCCAAACGCCATGACTTCCACCAATTACTTTCGATGCCAGATAATCAACGGCTTTACTGTCGTTTTTATATTTTGCAGCAACTTTTTCGAAAGCAGGACCAATTGAAACTGCAGATTCTTTATGGCAGGTACTGCAATCTGATTTTAACATCAGTACCTTACCAATTGCTGTTTGTGCAGCTTGTTGATGACCCAGTTGTGCACCAGCCATATCCGTTCCCTGGGTGTAGGTATTAGAGATATAAATGCGGTTATTGTTAACTTTAGCACCTTTATCGCTTACCAGCACTTTATAATTTACAACTTTGTTTGGAAAGTAAAAGCTTTTGTTGCCGGCTAAAACTATATCTACTACAGGGTGCTCGTTGCCTGCAAAAACCGGAATAACCTGACTTTTTGCAGCAGCTTTACTTTTATCCATAACGGTAACACTCACCGGGTATTCGCCGGCTTTAGTATACGTGTACTGTAATGTCGGTGTGGCGGTAGTTTTGATAATTCCTTTACCCAGGTTCCATACATAGGTAAGTGGATCGCCATCTGGATCTTTAGCTTTAACAGTTGCGGTTAATTTATAAGGCAGTAGACCACTTGTCTTTGCGATATCGAGGCTTTCTACTCTTGGCGGGCGGTTTCCTTTGATATAATCGATGCGGGAGATAGCTGCATCCGGATTTTTCGAAAACCAACCTTTTCCATATTCTAAGATGTACAGTTTTCCGTCAGGTCCAAGTTCCATATCGATAGGCGCTGCTAACGAAACTTTAGATAAAAACGGTTCCATGCTTACGTAATCGCCTGCAGCATTCATTGTTACAGCTTTCACCCAGCCGCGTACCCATTCGTAAATAATCAGTTTTCCGTTGTAATAGGCCGGGTAAGGCGAATTGGCTTCGGCGTAATAAACAGGGCCGGCCATAGCCGTACGGCCACCGGCTCCAACTTGTGGAAATTCACTGGATAAGCCATATGGATACCAGATAAATGCTGATTGAGCAGGAGGAAGCTGGGCTAAACCAGTATTGTTTGGCGAGTTGTTAATCGGTGCGGCCGGATCGAAAGCCTTGCCGTTTTCGCCATTGGTGAAGTCGTAAGCTTTATAAGGATAGTTATTCCCGATAAATAAAGGCCAGCCAAAATTGCCTGCTTTACGGGCCTGGTTGACTTCATCGTAACCTCTGGGACCTCTTAATGCATCGTCATCACTGGCATCAGGACCAACCTCACCCCAATATAAAAAGTTGGTTTTCTGGTCAACCGAAATACGGTAAGGGTTACGGTTACCCATTACATAAATTTCGGGCCTGCTTTTTGGGTCATTTTTTGGGAAAAGATTTCCGTCAGGAATGCTGTAAGTAGCATCTTCATTCACTTTGATCCTTAAAATTTTTCCTCTTAAGTCGTTTGTATTTCCTGATGATCTTCTGGCATCATATTGTTCAAAGCCTTTCCGGTTATCAAGTGGTGCGTAACCTCTGTTTACGAATTTTTGATTGGGGGCATCGAAAGGAGTGGAGTTGTCACCTGTAGAAACATAAAGCAATCCGTCTGATCCAAAAGCGATTGAACCACCGGTGTGGCAGCAGATGTCGCGTTGCGAATAAAATTCAAGTACGACTTTTTCTGATTCTTTTACAATCTGGTCATTAACCAGTTTAAAGCGCGATAATCTGTTTACTGATTTATCGAAGGGGCTATAAAAAAGGTAAACATATTTGTTTATGGCAAATTTAGGATCTGCAGCCATGCCGAGTAAGCCTTCTTCTGCGTTTACTCCGGGAGCATTCGTTTTAAAATAAACATCGAGCTTGCCAGCTTCTTTTAGTTTTTTGGTCTGGTTTTTATAAATGAGTATTTCCCCCCTTCGCTGGGTAACCAGGATATCCAGGTTAGGCAGAACTGCCATTTCTGTAGGTTCCGTAAATTCACCTTGTGCCAGGGTTGCTTTTACAAAGCGGTCCTGATCAGGGGTGTCGATAGATAAGAAGGATGTTTTTTGGCTTTCGTAGGTGTTTTTGGTTAAAGTTGTCGCCGAAATAAGGGCGGCAGCAGATAGCAATAGTGTAAAAATTGTTTTCATTTATTTGGTTAATGGTGTGTTGCGTAAATATAATGCATTATTTTATGCAATCGATACATTGTATCAAAATTAATGCTTACCGCCAAATTTGACTCAAAAAAGCCACCTGGTCCAACATCCATTACTATAAATTAAAAAATAAACGAGGTTAATTAAGGCTGGTAACACCTAAAGTAGTCCTTGCTTAATGACGAGAATAGTACCATCGTTTTTGAGTTTATAATAATATTGCTTTTCCCTCCGGCGGTTTAAAATTTCGATGTGTGCCACTTCTCCCTGTTTTCCGGTATCATCCTGAATGTTATCCCCTTCTTTTACGTTATCCAATTCTTTTTCCGAACTGTTTTTTGTTAGTTTTTTCATGTTTTGATCTGTTGATGTAATAGTACTAACAGGTAGTACACTATAAGGTTTTGATTTTGATTAACAACTATAGGTTGTGCGTCTATCAAATTTAACATTTTGGGGTTATGGACAAGTTTTGTACATCAACTAGTCTGTTAAGGTTATCTATTTATTTTAAGTAAATATCTACTGTGGTAATTGTGTAGTATTAGTAAGCTTATATTTATAGGGCTAAACACTAAAACTATTTTGTATGACGGGGGTTATTACTGCTTATAATAAACAAAGAGGATTTGGACTCATTTCTCAGTTACTGGTTGCTGAAAGTATTTATTTTGACATCTCAGAATGTAAGGCGAAAGGCTTGTACATTGGCAGCTCGGTAGAATTTGATACCCAAATTACAAAAAGAGGAGTTGTGGCTAAAAATATTACGGCTGCATTAAAAAATAAGGCCAGGATGAAAACATGTCTGTAATGGATTTTTAGAATAGTTTTCTATTCCCGGCTTAAATACAATGGTTTGGCGCATAACCTAAAGCGGTAAAAAGGTCTTTGTTCATGTTAAGGGCTGGTTAATAAAACAAAGCAAAACGATAAGGTAATATTTGAAATAGCACAAGGTAAAAAGAGCCTGATGCCATCAATGTAACCACTAATATAATTGATTTATCTGGCCATGCTATATTGATGCTTTGATAGCATAAATTAATACCAGTAGGATAAAGGTTAAATAATGAACCTTTTCCGGTCTAAGAATAGTTGTTTATCATTTTTTATTCTCCCTAATCAGGATGTATGCTTGAGCTGCCGGTGTTGAATCTATTTTTGCATAGTTTTTTAGGCAAGAGTGTAAAATGAGCTCAGGCCAACATGATTAAACAAATGGGGATAATAGGATGTTATAGTGAAACAGAGGGTTTTGGTAAGATTAAAACTGATTTCGGAGAAGAGATTTTATTTTACCATACCGGAATATTAAATGGGGTTGAGCCAAAGGCTGGATTAAATGTTTCTTTTGAGATGCACCAGGTACTATCAATGGCCATAAATATACAAGTAATTGACCAAGGTTTTACTGCTTCGTAAATAAGTAGATTGGTTATTTTTTTATAGTATTTGTCATACATATTGATAAACTTTACCTTAGCGTGTAACCAGATAATATAATTTTGGTCTTACTCATGTTTATCCTTTAACGTTTATGATACAGCTGGAGCCAATTAGCGGAATTTTTAAGAGAGAGCGTGCGCTTTTGGCAGCATTTCCGATACGTTTGTTAATTGTTAAAGAGGGGACAGGTTTTTTGTGTATGAACTCTGGTGATCATATGTTGGTAAACCGGAGGATATTCTTTATCCCCGAGGAAGGTTTAGTTCGGCTGGAGGGAGAAATCAAATCAGGCTATTGGCTCACTTTCAGTAGTTTGTTGTATGCCGAATTTTTGTTGCAGCATTTGGATCCAATGGCTAAAAATTTGTTCCTTAATTTATCTTTCAGAGATTTAGACCAGCAAGAATCAATCAAGACTTATAGTTTGCTCGATCAGTTGCGGAGAGAAATTAATGCCCGCAAAGATTTGCCTTTTCTGGCACAATATTTATCATTGTTTTTAGGTTATACTGCAGGTTTAGATGGTTACCTGGCTGCCTTAACCCTCGATGAATTGCAACAGGTACTTCGCTTCAGAGCTATTTTAGAACAGTATTACAAACAGGAACGCTCTATTCAGTTTTATGCCGAAGGGATGGGCATGAGCGCCGGTAAATTAAACCGTTTTCTTGACCGTGTTTTAGGAAAAAGCCTGGCTGTTCTAATTAAAGACCGGATTATGCGCGAAGCGGAGGCGTTATTGACCCATAGCGACCATACTATTGATGAAATAGCTACTATATTGGGTTTTGAGCAAACCGTTAATTTTAACAGTAGTTTTAAGCGTTATAAAGGAATGTCGGTATTTCAGTTTAGTAAGCAGGTACTTTTGAATTGAAAATTGGTGCGTCTGGCAAAGAAATGGACATCTGTTCGATTTCATCTCTTCAAGAAAACAGGTTTTCCCGACCTCACCACATCAATTGCTATGGCGCCTGACGCGTAAGGCCTTGCTCGCTGCATCTTTAATTCAGTCGCACCAATTTACGAGTACTAAATTATACAATCTCCCCTTAAGAAAGAAAAAATATAAGCAATTGTTGAAATCTTAATCCTCAAATAGGTAACCGCTATAGGCTAATCCTTTGGCTACGCTTTTAAAGTTATCGCCGGAATTTAGTGGGATATGCGGGAACTTACTTTTAAAGAGTTGCTGTACGGCAGCAACCATTGATGTTCCACCGGTTAAAAATAGACAGTCTATATCCTGGGGTGTCACTTGATGGGTTTCCATAAACTGATCTAGGTATGTTTCAATTTTTTGGATGTCTCTCTCTATTATGTTGTTATATTGTTCCAGAGAAATGTCTTCGTCAATTTCAATTTCCATATTGGAGTATGCGAAATTAGAAGAAGGTTGATTGGAAAGCTCGATTTTTGTTTTTTCGATTGACCTGAAGAGCGAATAACCCAGGTTATTTTCGATCAACGTAATCAGGTTTTTAAATTTAGGATCGTTGCCAGAGTAGTAGTAATATTCTTCAATTTCTTTCTGGATTTTTAAGCCATTAAAGAAATTCATTTTATCCCAGGTGCAGATATTTGCAAAAAGCGATTTGGGTACATTGAGCACCTTGCCAGGTGTGGCTTCGTACATGGTATTTTTGCCGAAGTAAGGCGTTCCTTTTTCCCACATAAAGGCCGAATCGAGGCTGTCACCGCCAATATAAATACCGCCGGAAGCAATCATATCGTTTTTACGGTCTTTGCTACCCACCCTGTCAGGATCAAGTACCAGGTAAGTAAAATCTGTTGTTCCTCCACCTAAATCAGCAACCAATACCCGTTCCATTTTGGTAATGGTTTTTTCATAGGCAAAGGCTGCGCCAATTGGTTCGAATTGAAAGCGCACCTGAGTAAATCCTGCACTTTCGGCTGCTTTTTTTAACCGGGTTTGAGCCAGGGTATCTTTCATGGTGTTATCATCGTCAAAAAAAACCGGGCGACCAATAATGGCTTTCGTACAATCTTGGCCAATAATGTCATCGGCTTTATCTTTTAAATCTTTGAGAATTAAAGTAACCAGATCGGATGCTGTATACCTTTTATTGTGAATGCGTGTTTCGGTAAAGGTTGTACGTGAAAGGATTTGTTTAATAGATTTGATAAATCTTCCTTTCATACCATCGTTCAGGTAAGCTTCGATCGCTTTTTCGCCCACAATATGGCTTTCACCATGTACCATGCTTTTGGTTTCGGTAAAATAAATCAGCGAAGGAATGGAAATGGTTTCTACAATTTCTCTTTTTTCTTCATCGTAAATGGAAAGGGCCGAATTGGTTGTTCCAAAATCTATTCCGTACAAAAACTTACTCATGGGCTTGATATAAAATGGCAAATAAAATGGGGCTGCGAAAGTATTAAAAAAACATTTAGCAGGCTAAACTTTTTTAAAATAACTCGCTGGTACCTAAATGAGCATTAACAATACGTGTAATTTGCTGGCCAAGTTCTTTTGCATTGCCTATGCCAACGCTTTTTAGTGCAGCCAGCTGATCGGTAGTCCGTGGCATTCGCTCGGCTATAGAAAGCAGGGCCAGATCGGAAAGTACGGCATGATCGGCTGTTCCTCTTTGTATTGCAATGGTTTTCCGCCATTCAACCAGGTTTTTGTACACCTGAGGATTGCTGATTTCTTTTGGCTTGATGCTTGTTTTGATCTGTTTCTTTTCGCCAGGCTGTTTATTGCTGCTGGCATGCAGGGTTTCGATATAGTTTTTAATTGAAAAGGGATTCCACGAAATATTAAACAAGGCCAGTTTAATATTTAAAGCATCTTTGCAATCTTTAAGCAGGGTTAACAGCTTATCAGAATAGGCATCGTTGTAAAAATTGATGGCCATAATCCTGTCCATAAGCACAATAATCTGTTGCAGTTTAGGAATGAAATAATCAGAGGCTTTTTGCAAACGCTCCATGAAAGTGCTTTCTGTTGCCGGATGCCCAGAAGTAGAAACTTTGGCATATTCTTTTACAATAAAGCTACGGGCCACTTTAAAAATTTCGTTTTGCAGCAGCTGATTTCCCTGTTCATATAAAGCCACGAAAGCATTTTTCTCATCTTTATCTACCAGTTTGGAACGACCGAGTTTTTCCCAGTCTTTGCTTATTAACGAAAAATCCAATAACTCGTGTATCAATCCCCAGGCATATTGCTGGCTACAGCGCTCCAATAATTCGGTAGTGGGTTTTTCCTGGTGACTTGTTTTAGTAAAGCTGATTACTTTAGCGTCGGTAATGATATTTTCGGTTGCTACCGGCGATTTCAAAATCAAGCCTTCCAGGCTCCTGCAACGACTCAGGGCAACATAAGCCTGTCCATGCGTAAATGCTGTACTAACATCTAGGATAGCCTTGTCAAAAGTTAAGCCCTGACTTTTATGTACGGTAATAGCCCATGCCAGTTTAAAAGGATATTGGGCAAAAGAGCCGGTACTGTTTTCGCTTATTTTGTTATCGTCTTCACTAAGGCTATATTTAACATTCTGCCAGATTTCTTTTTCAACTTCAATTTCGCGGCCACCATTTGCAAAGGTAACTTTGATGCTATTCTGACTAATGGCAGTTACTTTTGCTGCTTTACCATTATAATATTGTTTTTTGCCCGATGAATCATTTTTGATAAAAATAACCTGCGCACCAGGTTTTAGCTGCAATTTTTCATCAGTAGGGTAGGCATCTTTTGGAAAATCGCCACTTACTTCTGCTTCAAAATCAAATATTTCTCCATCCAGTTTTTCCAAGCAGCTTTTATTTATTTCGTTTACGAGCTGGTTGTGGGTGGTTAGGGTAATGTAGTCATCTTTCCATTCCTGGTTTAGTGATGCATCGTAGCGTTCGTTCAGTTTGGCCAATAAAGCAGCACTCAGGTTATTTTCGCGCATGCCGTTTAAAATATCCAGAAATACCGGATCGCTTTGACGGTATACTTTTTCCAAAGTAAAAGTAAGTATTGGCGTTGATTTGAAAATCAGACTATCAAAGAAATAGGGGCTTTGATAATAGCTGCCTAATATGTGCCAGGCATCGTGAAAAATAGGGGAAAGCTGGTATAAATCACCGATCATGAGCAGCTGTACACCGCCAAAGGCACGGTTTGATCCTTTTACCCTTTTTAAAGTTCGATCAATAAAATCAACAATGTCGACCCGTACCATACTGATCTCATCGATAATTAAAAGATCGAGGCAACGGAGCAACCTGGTTTTCTCATCGGAATATTTAAAAGGTTGTTCTGCACTTTCATCAACAAGAGGAACCAATGGCCCGAATGGGATTTGGAAAAAGGAGTGAAGGGTAACGCCGCCTGCATTTATGGCAGCAACAGCAGTGGGAGCAACCACAGCATAATTCTTTTTGGTCACCTCTTTGATTTTTCGCAATAAGGTTGTTTTTCCAGTGCCGGCCTTACCCGTTAAAAACACAGGCTGATTGGTTGTGGCTAAAAAATCTAAAAGAAGTTGGTTGTCCGGATCGGGCGTATTCATATCTGAAACAAAAATAATCTATTAGAAACGGATTTGATAAATGAGTGAAGACCGTTTTATCCACAAAATTCCCGGCTCTTACTTTGCAGTACTAAAAAATAAACCTTGATACAGGTAATAATTCATTTTAAAAGTTTAATTAAGCAGTTGAAAATGAGTTTGTAGATAAAATATTTCGATTTTTAATGAAAAACATTTTCGAAAATTGAATGCAAATTTGTAACATTGCACTCGCAAAAAGCCAAGGCTTTTTCCGGGCCTATAGCTCAGTCGGTTAGAGTAGAAGACTCATAATCTTTTGGTCCCTGGTTCGAGCCCAGGTGGGCCCACTGACAAAAAATCGCCCTTCAGGATATTCTGAAGGGCTTTTTTGTGCCCTTTAAGGCTGGTTCTCAATGCTGTTTGTTCTATTTTGATAGATTTTCATGCTAGGTTCGGTAGCTTTTTTGACTAATTTCGAGCAAATACCAATCAAATGGAAAATTAATCTTCAACATAAATGCGAAACGCGCGTACACTTTTGCCGAAATCCCCAACAGCTGGTCAAAATCGCCTGCAAAGCAAAAGCATATGCGGATATATCAGAATTGAGTTCTACAGAGTTACCTTGAAGAATCAACTTGGAAATCAAATCGTTCCCCCAAGGATCTTATACAGGCACTAATGGCAGCCGCCCTGTCTTGCACGGTATAACTGCGCTGCAGAGAACCTAGATATTAAACAGGCTGCCTTGCAATAGCGGAGTGAGTCTACTTCATGTTTTCGGCAGCTCCGCTTCAGCGAATCGCGTTGACACATATCACTGAGTTGCTATTGCTGATCTGCTTTTTACGGCAAAATTAGACGGGCCGATGGTTGAGGAATAAGCAGTATGGTATACCAAAAGTAACTGCCATTAAATGGCCATGTATGCTTCCGCAACTATTTTACTGGTGTTTGGGTGGGTTCTGGTATCAGTGATATTTTTTGCTTCGAGTCCCATACCTTTTGCAGTTCTTAAATATTGTTTAGAAAGGTCTATGTTTGTAGTTTGATAAATTTTGCCAAGCGCAAAATTTAGGCAGGCTTCTACACTCTTTGTGCCCTTAAACTCGGCAAGGCGTTTTTGATAGATGATAGCCAGGTCGGCTAACCGGCCGTTGGCAGCATAAATGTCATAAACATCCAGGTAATAAGACAGCTTCCCTCTGTCTTGTGAGGTCAGAAAAGCACTAACCGTTTCAGCATCTTTTTTATTTTTTGTTCTAACGTAGAGGTTCAATAACGACTTTAGAACAAAAAAGTCGCCACGCTTTAATGAGTCCGCGGTAATGTAATTTTTTAAGGCATTCGGATTGTCGTTCATAGCTTCATATGCTTGTGCAGCAACCAGCAAAGCGCTGCCGCGCTCCCGGTTCAGAACCGCAAGTTCAGCGGCTTTGCGGGCGGTTGCCAACGCGCTTGCAATATTCTTCTTTTTAAGATATGCCCGAGCAAGCTGTAAATGCGCTTTAGCAAATCCGGCATTCAGTGCTATTGATTTTTTTAGATACTCAATAGCGTTATCTAATTGGCCGAGTTCCGAGGATGTATAACCCAGTACATAATTTGATAAACAGCTCGGGCATTTTGGTTGAATATATTGGTCAACCGCCTTGTTTAATGCTGTTAACAACGTCATAGGACCATATTCGCCTTCGTTATTTAAAACATAAGTGTAAAACTGGCATTGTTCTTCGTGCAAACGGCAATCATCAGGCCATTTGCCTATCGCGGTGAACAGTAAACCTTCAACATTCAGGTTGCAGAGTTTTATAGGCCCACCCACATCCATCATTTCCCATGATTGATAGTTTCTGACAGATAAGTAATGTTCTGTAACAAGCTTTGCTAAAGCTATCGCCAGTTCGGGGCTAAGATCGGTAGAGCTATTTAATGTTTCAAAGGCCGATGCGTATTTCTTTTGGGTTATCAGGGCTTTGGCAGCTTCAATTTTTTGGGCATCGGTCTGTGCAAATGTAAACGTAGCTAACAGACATATGATAAAGGTAATCAAGGCTGATTTCATTTATGAATTCTACTATTAAAGTTAATCGTATAAGTTTGATGTTTAGCTTTCCTAAGGTAGAATTATTTTTTAATTTTTACAACAGTGACCTATTGCAGGGGGGTAATGCGGTTAAGGTGTGGACAATGTTGTGGACAAGCGCTTTATATGGCTTTTGTTTGAGGCCTCGGTAAAGCAATAATACCCTTCGAGAAACGAAACCCTATCTATACCCCATTGTTATTAAAAGGTAACGTTTGTTGGGATGAGGCTATCTCAGGGCATTCACTGGTATCGCGATCTGGTTTGTCTTCGGCTACTTTAAGTGTTCTTGTACCATGGTATTACCTATTTTAATGGGGCACATGTAACAAGGCTTCAAGTCAACTAAATCAAGAAGCAACGGATGTAAATAGCTTGCGCAGTAACTGCGTGAGCATTTATACCGGAATTTCTTGATGTGTGCTGAGGAGACAAACCTACATTGGTACCGTAGTTAGCTGGATATACAATATCAATAACTGTTCAAACTGGACAATATTCTATGATTTAATGAATTACTACTTGTTGTTGTTGTGGCTTTTTGCAGATCTTAACTCATTGTTTGCTTGCTTATAGAGTCCAAAAGACGATAGTGTAGGGTTGAGCCTTGATGAAAGAATGTGTAATCTTATCTTATCTGATTCTACGGGAGTAAATCTCAACAGCCGTTTATACCCCACAGTTGTTCCTTTCACAAGCGGTTTCCAGCCATCTTTATCCAAATACTCAAGCGAAAAATCTTCGATGCGCTGCCCGATCGTAATATTCTCCTGAAGCATAATTACATCAAAGCGCATAGCTTTCGGCAAAGTTATTTCCAGTATTGCTGTCGAATCACTCCCTTTTGTAGTCCAGCTTGTTGAATAATCCCCATCTAACAGCGCCTGTTCATTCAGCCCGTTCTCGCAAGTGATTATGGCATCCTTGGCTAAATTCTTTCCAAAAGTTTTCTTTCTAATCTGTGTCCATTCCGAGAGAACCGCCCTATCATGATCATCAATCAGCCCTTCTTTATTTGGTGGGATATTCATCAGCAGCACACTGTTTTTACCAATAGAACTATAATAGATATCGGTCAGTTTTTCAGGTGTTTTAATTTTTGCATCCTCATCGGCGTGATAGAACCAGCCGGGCCGGATCGAAACGTCGGTTTCAGCAGGATACCAAACCAACGCCTTTGCTCCTTTAAGCTTATCGCGGCTGCCAATATCAGCACCTTTAATAAAACCACTAGGCTTAATATTCATATCCTGCTGAGAGTTTGCTGATATACTTTGCTGAGAAAGGTTAGCTGCCGGAAGTACACTCCATTCGGTATCTCTACCATATCCGGTTTCAGTTCCTACCCAGCGCACGTCTGGTCCCATAACTGCAATTACTGCCCCAGGTTGTAGTTTACGGATATGCGCATACCAGCGCTCAAAATCGTATACCTGTTTTTTTCCACCAGCGCCCTCGCCATTAGCGCCATCGAACCAGACCTCATCTACCTGGCCATACCAGCTCAGTAGTTCAGTGAGCTGATCTAAGAAGAGCTGGTTGTAAGCATCAGATCCATATTGGGGAGCGTTCATATCCCAGGGAGAGAGATAAATCCCGAAACCGATGCCGTACTTTTTGCAAGCTGCTGCTACTTCCCTTACCACATCGCCCTTACCTTGTTTCCAGGGACTGGCTTTTACTGAATGGGTAGTGGTAGCCGTTGGCCAAAGGCAAAATCCATCGTGATGTTTAGCGGTTAAGATCACCTGTTTAAAACCAGCATCTTTCGCTGTTTTTACCCATTGGCGGGCATCAAGCTTTTTGGGGTCAAAGACCGCAGGGTCTTCCTTGCCGGTACCCCATTCTCGTCCCGTAAAAGTATTTATTCCAAAGTGAAAAAATGCAGTAAGTTCCAGCTGCTGCCAGCGCAGCTGCCGCGCCGAGGGCGTGATCGCGGCAGCAGTCTTTACAATCGCAGCCTGATCTGATCCTGCAGGAATAATCGCATAAGGCTGTTGGGATAGGGCAGGTGCCAGTGAGAAGCCCATAAGCGCTATAATAGCAAAGACAGCTATAAATCGTTTTTTGTTCATGGCTTTTGGGTTAAGAGTTGAAGCGCATCGGCATCCTCAAAGCGCAGGATTTCTGCTTTTAATTGTTTATAAAGGGTATTAGTAATCTTCTCATAAGCCTTCTTTCCGTAAATATTTTTCATTTCATGAGGATCCTGCTTCAGATCATACAACTCCCAGCCCGAAGTACGCTTATAAAAACGGATAAGTTTATAGCGTCTGGTGCGGATACCAAAGTGTGGAGATACTGAGTGTTCTCCGTTCTCATAATAATGGTAATAAATCACTTCCCTTTTCTTATCCGTTTTACCACTTAATGCCGGAAGCATTGATTGCCCCTGCATTTGCGCAGGTATAGGTAGTTTAGCAGCATCCAAAACCGTTGGTGCAATATCCAGATTGAGTACAAAGCGATCAGATACTGTCCCTGCCTTTATTGTTCCAGGATAGCGCATTACCATAGGCGTTCGGAAAGATTCCTCATAGATCCAGCGCTTATCGAACCAGCCATGTTCGCCCATATAAAAACCCTGATCGGAGAGGTAAATAACAATGGTATTTTCTTTTAGTCCATGGCTGTCAAGGTAATCAAGCGTCCGGCCAATATTGCGGTCTAAAGAGGCAGCGGTACTTAAATAATCGCGCATGTAACGTTGAAATTTCCATTCGGCCAGCGCTTTCCCTTGCAGCTGAAGTGCATTAAATTCTTTACGGATAGGGTCATAATAAACATCTATACGCTTACGTTGGATCGCATTCATGCGGCTAAAATTCCCATCGGCATCCTCCTCTTTTTTAGAAGAGAACATTTTCAGGTCATAGCCCATACGCATGGTCTTATCAACAGACATATCCTGCATGCCGGCAGCAGTCCTGCTTTGATAACTATCGTAGAAATTTGGCGGAAGTGGAAATACGGTCTTATCAAATTTTCCCAGATCTGTGGTATCTGGATGCCATACCCGATGGGTGGCCTTATGTCCGATAACGAGGCAAAAAGGTTTGGTTTTATCCCGGTTTTCCAGCCAGCCCTCAGCAGCATCGGTAATCAGGTTAGTTACATAACCGTTTACACGTTTTTTACTGCCATCCATCATGTCAAAATCCGGATTATAATATTGCCCCTGGTCAGGCAGCACCTGCCAGTAATCAAAACCCTGTGGCGTACTTTCCAGGTGCCATTTACCTATCCAGGCAGTTTGGTAACCTCCAGAATGAAGTTGCTTGATGAATGAATCCTGATTTCCATCAAATACCGAGCTTTCATTATCTTTGAAGCCATTCTTATGGCTGTATTTTCCGGTTAAGATTACCGCGCGGCTAGGCCCGCAGATTGAGTTGGTTACATAAGCCTTATCAAATCGCACGCCTTCGCGGGCAATCCGGTCGATATTTGGGGTCTTAGTAAATTTACTCCCATATGTGCTTATCGTTTGATAGGCATGATCGTCAGAGACAATGATTACTATATTGGGCTTTTGGGAGGATTGCTGCGCCCTTGCCGCAGTCCCGGTAAAACAGGCGGCAACTATGGCCGGCCAAATGAGTTTTCTGCTCAAAATCATCTTACTTCTATGTTGTTGTATAAAAAAGGCACGCCATTAAAAATATTCTTACCCTCAGCACTTAGCCTTTTGGCATGGAAATAGAGTTTGTTATTAAACTTTCTCCAGTCTAAGGATAACTCTTTTGACCAGAGTACTTCAGAGAGTGCCAGCATTCTGGGCAATACCATACGCTCCAGATCATTTTCAGAGCTAATGAACTCGGTCCATAGACACCCTTGCGCCCCCAGCACAAAGCCGGACTCCAGCGGACTAAGCTCTTTTGGAATAGGGCGGTAATTGTAGACATCTTTTAAAGTATTGATTGAGAAACGCGCGGCAAGTGGCTGCTGAACGGCAAGTGTATCAGCCTGGTAACGGTTAAAATAAAGTGGTTTAACTGGTGTCATTACTACAGGACGATGCATCTTCGCAGCTTTAATACCTCCAGCTTCTCCGCGCCAGCTCATTACAGTAGCGCCATCGGGCAGACCGCCTTCCAAGATTTCATCCCATCCGATAAGTTTTCTGTTTTTGTTTTGCAAGAAGCGGCCAATTCGGCCAATAAAATAGCTTTGAAGTTCATGCTCGTCCTTTAATCCCTCGCTTTTAATCCGCTGCTGACAGGCGCTGCAGTTCTTCCAGCTGGTTTTATTTACTTCATCTCCTCCGATATGGATGTAAGCTGAAGGGAAAATATCGATCACTTCTGATAAAACATCTTCTAAAAAATGAAAACTTCCCTCTTTCCCAGCGCAGTAATTGGCCAGCGCATTGGGATCTCCGCCAAAAGAGCTTCTGACCGGCTGCGGGAGCCCGGAGCAGGAAAGCTCCGGATAAGCTGCTATTGCTGCATCAGAGTGTCCGGGCATATCAATTTCAGGAATTACTGTAATGTTGCGCGCCGAGGCATAACGAACGACCTCCCGGGCCTCTTTTTGAGTGTAATAGCCGCCATAATTAAAAGTATCTGCCGGCAGGGTTTGGTGGTTTCGGTAAAATACACTACCCGGAATTTCTTTGCGCCAAGCACCCACGCTGGTGAGTCTGGGATATTTTTTAATCTCCAGTCTCCAGCCTTCCGAATCGCTTAGGTGCCAGTGGAATACATTCATTTTGTAGGCGGCCAGCAAATCGATGTAACGTTTTACTGCCTGTGCAGAGAAGAAATGCCGGCTCACATCGAGCATCATTCCCCGCCAGCCAAATCGGGGATAATCGGTAACTTTTAAAAAGGGAAGCCTGATGCTGGCGTTATTTTGATAGGCTGGCAGTAACTGGAGCAAGCTCTGTATCCCGTAAAAAATGCCCTTGCCTGTATTGGCCGAAATGCTGATTCCCGAAGCATCAATGCTTAGCAGATAACCTTCTTCGCCTATGCCGGTGAATTTCCCTTTAAGCAGACGAAGTTCGGCTCTGGCCTTTTCATCGCTGCGGCCAGGTTCCATACCGGTTAAGGTTTTTAATGCTGTGGAGAGATAATCGGCATGTAAGCGGATTAGCGAATCTTTTGAATCGGCATATATTTTAGCTGAGGAAGAAAGGAAAAAGCTGCCATTAAAACGTTCAGTTTTCACTGGCTCAGGAATAATGCTAATCTGCTGGGCACAAAGCGAGTTAGAGCATGTGCCCAGCAACAGCAGATATAGCAATAAGAATGTTTTGTTCATGGTAGTATTCAAAATAATTAATACCCAAAATTTTGCTGAGCAGGTGGGATACCATCGTTGGCATTCAGCTCTGATTGTGGGATTGGTAATAACAGGTTCTTTTTTAGTGCATCAGGTGTGTTGGGGAGTACACGGTCACGAAATGCAGTGGTATTGTTGGCCGCCAGGGCAGCTGCAATAAAAGCTTTGGTTATATTGTGGTTATTGTGGCGGTCAACGATGGTTTTTAAAAATTCAGTTCCCCTTCGACGCACATCCACGTACATTTCATATTCTCCGGCCAGCTCAAAAAGCCTTTCATTGAAAAGGATCGTACGCATGGTCGCCTGATCAGTCGCTGCAGTCAGGCTTTTAGGATACACTGATGTGCTGGCTGAAGTTCTCGCGCGTGTTAGCACCAGATTTAAGTAATCCTTTGCTTTATCCGCATTACCAAGTTCGTTTTCTACATCGGCCATCAGTAGCAGAAAGTCTGCATAGCGGTATACCATCAGGTTTTTGTTGCTGTTCTGGGCAGTAGAGTTCAGATCCATTTGTTTTACATAGTAAGGCCATCCCTGGTGGTCACCGTTTTTATTGATATAAGCAGCTTTCAGCGCAGGAGATATTTCTTCTACTTTAGGGTTGGTCGGATCGGCAAGGCCGGCATAACGGATGGAATCGCTTGCCAGTGCATTTATCCCAGAGGTGGTCGAGAGATAGGGGTAGGCATAGATGCGAAAGTTATTGGTTTTGGCCTGAGCATAGCTGGCCGCAAAGCTTACTTTTAGCCTCGGATCATCCGGATATGTTCCCTTAAAGAAATCATAAAATGCCTTACTCACTTTCACCCTCCCCCAGGTAATACCTGTTGTAGCATTGGAAGGGGCAAAGATCCAGTTTCCACGGTTTCCGGTGTAAAGCGAGGTAGTAGAGAAGTTAAGTTGAAAGATAGCTTCTTTGGAGCTAGCCAGGTTATTGGCAAAAAGAGAAGAGAATTTAGCTTCCAGGCCGTAATTTCCAGCAGAGATGACCTTATCACCCATTTCTTTGGCTTTGGCCCAATATGGTGAGCCGGGAGAGTTATCGTGACTGCCCATCATCCAGTAAAGTTTAGCCAGGTAAGCGTAAGCGGCGTATTTATTTGCTTTACCATTAGCTGAGCTACCCAATTCTTCTTTAGTTGGGAGGCTGGCTGCTGCCTCCAGCCAATCTTGCTCTACCTGGGCGTACACTTGCTCCCGGCTCGATCGGGCCAGAGAAATGCTTTCTGAAGAGGTTGGTTCTACTCTTAATGGTACCCCGCCAAAGAGATTCGCCAAGTTAAAATAACAAAGCGCCCTCAAAAACTTAGCTTCGCCTGCGGCCTGCTTTTTATACTTTTCACTCAGTGGGCTTTGTTCAAGGCTTGCAATAAAATAATTGCATTCTCCAATGGTTTTATAAAGCCCTGACCATACCATAGCTACCAGGCCATTGGTAGCCGGGATAGCCATAGCGGCATAAGTATCCTGATCTGAGCCATTAGTCTGCGCCCAGCCCAGGCAAGAGGCACCAACTGTGATTTCAGGGATGGCCTGACCATAGGCATTATAAGTAGTCAGGTAACCATAGCAGGCCCCAAGGGCTAATTCTGCGGTAGTTTCGCTTTCAAAAGCCGTTTTACTGTTGATGGTATATTTGGGATCTTCCTCTAATGCTTTTTTACAGGCAATAAAGTTTAGCGCTAGCATGGCCAGGGCAATACAAGAGATGTAAATATTTTTTTTCATGATACTAATAAATTAAAAGGTAACATTCAGGCCCATAATGAACTGGCGTGGATTGGAATAAGAATTCATGTCGATTCCTGGTCTGAGGCCATCGAAGGCAAAGGTTCTCATCTCCGGATCGTACCCTGAATAATTGGTGATCACAAAGGCATTTTTTACCGATGCAAAAACATTCAGTTTACCAATAGCTTTAAGCGCTGCTTTAGGCAAGGTATAGCCCAGGGTTATGTCACTACAGCGAAGGAAACTGGCATCTTCCACATAGCGGTCATAAACCACATTTTGCAATACACTGTTTATTGAAGGATAAAGATTACTTGGAGCTGTACTGCGCCAGGCTCCCTGGTAAGCTGCGTTTATCATATTAGATGTTTGCATAGAAGGGGTTTGTTCGTAGCGTATATTTCCATTAAGCACATCGCCACCTTTAACCCCATAAAATGCGGTAGAAAAGCTAAAGGAGCCCAAGGCTAATGCCGTCTGGAAACCATAGTTAAAATCAGGGTTGGGATTGCCGATGATGGTTTTATCGTTGGCATTGATTACCCCATCTCCGTTTACGTCTACCACTTTAATGTTACCTGGGGTTTGAGTAAAAATAGTAGAGGTTGGTCTTGTTTCTCCGGTTTGGATAATGCCGTCAGTTTTATATCCCCAAAATAGGCCGGGAGCTTCACCTACAATAAAGATATTGGCAGGTCCGAAATGATCCCCGATAGAATTGCCCAAATATGCCCTGTATGTTTCATTGCCATATTGAGCCTGAGGAATGCCTAAATCTAAAATTTTAGAACGGTTTAATCCGATGTTGGCTGAAAGGGTCCATTTGAGCTCAGTTTTATCAATCAGATTAGTGGATAGCGAGAGTTCAAGGCCTCGGTTTCTGAGTGAACCCTGGTTTAAGGTAATAGTCGAAAAGGCTGTTGAGGCTGGCAGGGCTTTTTCAATCAGCAAATCTTCGGTTTTTTTATAATAAGCATCTATCGTACCGCTGAGCTTGCCTTTAAAGAAGCTAAAATCGATTCCGGTATTGAATGCGGAGGTCGTTTCCCACTTCAGATCGCTGTTCTGCAGGTTGCTTACCGCAATGGCCATGGCTTTTACGCCGGCCGAGGTGGCATAGTCAATGGTTTGGGTATAGTTATAAAAACTGTTATAGGGTGAGATCGACTGGCTGCCTGTGCGACCATAACCTGCGCGTAGTTTTAGCTGCTCTATCCAATTTACACTTTTAATCCAATCTTCCTGATCTGCTTTCCAGGCCAATGCCATAGAAGGGAAGGCTGCCCAGCGATTACCGGCCTTGAATTTACTGCTGCCATCTGCTCTTGCTGTAATAGTTGCCAGGTATTTTCCGCCCAGAAAAGACAGGTTTAAACGGGTAAGGTAAGACAACAGCTGATAGTCCTGCTGAACGGGCTGTAGCCGGTTAATAATCGAGGCCATATGCAATCCTCCGGTACGCAGGTTCTTAAACTGAAAGTTAGTGCCGGTAGTTCCGTTACTCAACCAGTTATAATCATCATATGTAACTCCAGCGGTAGCGCTGATATTCACCAGGTTTTCAACCTTGCCGTTATAGTTAATCAGGTTCTCTGCCGTATAGTTATTGCTGCTGAGGTCGGTAAGAGCCAGTAAGCCATTATTGTTAAGGCCCTGGAAAAGCTGTACGCCGTACCATCTGGCACGATCCTGCAGCATCAAATTCCCGCCGCTTCTAAGCGTATAGGTAAAGTTTTTAGAAATTTTCCAGTTCAACTCAGCAGACGCCCGCGCAGATTTTTCATTGGTGATATCATCGTAATCATTCAACCAGGATAGGGTAGTGGTACGCGCCTCTTCGTTTGCAAGTAATGAGGGGTCATCTGATGGGATTTCAAAGGGCGCTGAGTCAATGGCAGTCCGGGTAATCGAGCCGGTTACCCCGCCGCGGGTATTACCACCGGTCATCATATTGTTCTTTTTAATAGCGCCGCTTAATGAGGCATTAAAGCTTAAGCTTTTCGATAAATCGCCGCTAAGGTTTAAGCGCAATCCGCCTTGTCTCATGCCTGTTCCGGAGACAAGTCCCTTGATATTCTTGTAATCTGCCGAGAGGTAATACTTGATGCGGTTTTCTCCGCCACTTACAGCCAGGTCGTAATTTTGAGAAAAGGCTTTGCGGTAGATTTCTTTTTGCCAGTTATGCTCCGACACCAGTTTATAGGTTGCCGGATCTGCGGGATTATAAACTTGCCCGGAGAAGACATAGCGCATTTGCCCGTCTACTGGATAAAACTGCGCCCCGGCAGCACCAGAGCGTTCGTTACGGTAAGCCGCATAAGTATCTAGGTTTAACATATCCCTTAGATTCGTCGCTACGGCAGTGGTAAAGTTACTGCGGAAGTTGATATTGGCTTTTCCACTTTTCCCTTTTTTTGTCGTTACAATGATTACTCCGTTGGCTCCCCTGGAGCCGTAAATAGCGGTTGCCGAGGCATCTTTTAGCACCTGGATATCTTCTATATCCGATGGACTTAAATTGGTTAAAGGATTTTGGGCAATCTGGAAATCAGACCCCCCAAGGGCACTGGCCGGAAAGGCCCCGGTAGAGGCCTGCGGGATGTTATCGATAATGTACAGTGGCTGATTATCTCCACGAAGGGAGTTAGCTCCTCTGATCGTTACCGAAGAGGCTGCTCCGGGAGTGGCTACCGACCCTGATACCGATACACCAGCCAGTTTACCCTGAAGGATGTTTTCTACAGAGATGGCTTTGGAAGCTTCAATGGCATCAGGTTTTAACGAGGCAATGGCGCCGGTTACGTCACTTTTTTTAACGGTGCCATAACCGATCACGATTACATCGTTCAGCAATCTGTTGTCTTCAATAAGTGTAACGTTAATTACGCTGCGCCCGCCAATTACAATAGACTGCGATTCAAATCCTGTGAAAGATACTTTTAGCACCTGGTCAGGGGATGAGGCCTGAATGCTGAAATTTCCAGAAGCATCAGTGGAGGTATATTTCTGGGTGCCCGTTATCTGAATAGTCGCACCGGCTATGCCTTGGCGGGTATTGTCAGTTACTTTCCCTGAGATCTTGCGATCCTGTGCAGATAGCGATAAGCAGCATGAGAAAATTAAAAATAGAAAGCGCGCGGCCGGAGATAAAAGCCGTAATAAATGGTTGCTAAGAATTCTTCGCATAATAATTTGAATTTGGTTAAAAGCTTTGTCGGTTTACCTCAAAACGGATCGTTCCCAGGTAGTGCCGGGAAGATCAAAAGTAGGTTCAGAAGGCTTAAGTCGATGTTTAAAACTGTCCAGTAATGATCCAAATTCGTCTATAATTCTGCAGTTTTGGGCCGCTTCTGTGGCTCGGCAAGCAAGGGCACTTGTCTTTACGGTAGGTGATGACTATATTTATTGACGAATCAATTGCTATCCTAAATTTTGCCCGGTAAGTACCACAAATATATTCTGATAATTCTCCAGCTGGTGCTCTTCGCCGGCTTGTCATCCCATGCAGATGAAGGTTATAATTTCAAACAGATTTCCCTGAACGAAGGACTTTCGCAATCTACAGTTCGTTGTATACTTACAGACCACAAAGGCTATATCTGGATCGGTACCCGCTCCGGACTTAACCGCTTTGATCGTTATAAGCTTAAGAGTTTTTTTTATAACAGTAGTGATCCCGGATCGATCCCTTCCAATCAGATTAACTTTTTGCTGGAAGATAAATCAGGGAAATTGTATGTTGGCACAGAGAACGGCCTGGTGAGCTATGATGCTTCTAGGGATAGCTTTAAGCCCGTACTTTTTCAGGGCAAAGCACTACAGGTTCGCTCTGGCCTGTTAAGCTCCGGAGACTTATTTCTGGCAGGCGAGGGGAAACTCTATAGGGTAAGCGCCGGGGAGGTGGAAGAGATTCCCATAAAAAGGAAAGAGACGACTACAGAAATGTTTAGTTCGATAAGGATGTGGAAGTCAGGCAAGCTATTGCTTTCGACACGTCGCGATGGACTCTGGATTTACGAGCAAAATAGTCGTCGCCTAAGTCGCGCACCTTTTACCAGTGATAAAGAGATAATGGCTTTATATGTGGACGAGCGGCAGCGTGTATGGGTGGCACCGTATGGGCAGGGGTTAAAAGGCTATGATGCTTCAGGTAAATTCTTCGCAGGGTATAATGGTGGTAATTCAGTCATCAGCAGTGATGTGGTACTGGATCTGATCTCTGATCAAAATAAACTCTGGATTGCGACCGACGGTGGCGGGATCAGTATTCTGGATATGGATAAAGGAAATATTTCAGTACTGCGGCATATTCCTGGCGATGCATCCTCCTTGCCTGAAAACTCCATCTTAAGTCTTTACCGCGATAAAGATGAAAACCTCTGGGCAGGAAGTATCCGTGGCGGTTTAATCTTAATTCGAAAAGCTTTCCTTAGCACTTTTCGGGAAGCACCGCTCAATGCGGTCTATGGCCTAAGCGAACGCACCGTTTTAAGTAACTATGAGGAAAATGCGCAAAAGATCTGGGTGGGTACCGATGGCGGAGGAATTAATTTGTTTAATCCTACTACCGCCAGTTTCAAGCATTTTCCAGCTACTTACGGTTTAAAAATCGCCTCTATTACAGGTTATGATCAAAACCACCTGCTTATTTCTGCTTTTAGCAAAGGGCTTTACCTCTTAAACAAGCTTAACGGCAGCCTTTCTCCTTTCCATAAAGCAGAGATCAGTCCCAGAGGTAGCATCATTAGCTCTTCCGGGCTAGCAGTTAATTTATACCATGTACCAGACGGACCGCTATATTTATTTACAGATAAAGTTTACCGCTATGAGCAAAACACAGATCGCTTTATTGAGATCCCTTTGCAGCTCAAAACCAAAAGGGCCGGACCACTGCTAAGAATTTATTCTGATAGGGAGAGCAGCCTGCTCTTTTCACCTTATGCAGTCTTAAGCTTACTTCACAAGAGCAGTACAAGCCACACAATTCTGGAGTTACCTGTGGGCAGCGATCCGATCACTGCCGCTGCCAGAGACTCTCAAGGCCGCTTATGGATAGCCAATCGCACTGGCCTAATGCGTTATGATCGCGCAAGAAAGCAATTCGTTAAAATAGGCACCAATCTTTTTAGTGAGGTATCTGCACTCGCCGCCGACAGTTTAGGTAGGCTTTGGATAGGCGCCCAGGGCATGGTCTTTTTATATCAGCCCGAAAAGAACAGTTTCATTACCTTCGGAGAATCCGATGGGGTTATACCCAACGAGTTTTTGTATAAGCCGTCGCTAGTTTCCACCAGAGGCGATATCTACCTGGGTGGTGTACGTGGGTTATTACAAATTAGAAAAAACATCCCTGCCATACCCTCACAACATCCCGATATTACCCTTATGGGCTTAGAGCTGAATGGTGTCCCATTGAACGCAGTTCAGAACCAGATAGTTAACATTCCCTACAACCATAATTCGCTGCTCTTAAGCGTCATGGCCAGAGAACGCGATGTTTTTCGGAAAAAGATGTTCCGCTATCGCATAGACGGCCTGGATGGACAGCCCATTGAAAGTTACGATCATACCCTTTCGTTAGGATCTCTGCCAAGCGGCCTGTACCATATACAGGTATCCTGCAGCCTCAAAGGTGGAGGCTGGAGTAGCTTTAAACAAATCTTATCAATAAGGGTAAATCCTCCGTGGTATAGAAGCTTCTGGTTTATCGCTTTGGTTATTTTCTTTTTGTCCGTAATTGTAATTTATTTTTACCGCTTAAGCATAGCGAAAAACCGCAGGAAGCTACAATGGGAGATGAAAGAACATGAGCAGCGCAGCTACGAGGCAAAGATTAGGTTTCTGATCAATATCAGCCACGAGCTTCGTACACCGCTCACATTAATCTATTCCCCATTACAGCGCATACTTGCAGGCCAAAACACCGATACAACCCTGCGCCATAAACTCGCAAATATTTTCCGCCAGGCGGCCAATATGAAAGAAATCATCGATATGGTACTTGATGTACGTAAGATCGAGTTGGGAGAGGAAAAGTTATCGCCAGAGATTATAGATTTTAATGAATGGGTGCTCATTACAGCCAGTAATTTTCAACCAGAGTTTACTGAACGCGGCATCCAACTTATTTACAAGCTCCAGGAAGGCATTGGCCTGTTGAGTTTTGATGCAAAAAAATGTGCACTGGTGCTCAACAACCTGTTATCAAATGCCCTTAAATTCAGCACTCCCGATTGCACGGTTACCATTTCCAGCGAAAAGCATGACAACATCGTTCGCCTCAGCATATCTGATGAAGGGATAGGCTTGGGAGATACTGATATGCAGCAGCTCTTTCGCCCATTTTACCAGGGCGGCCATGGCCAGCACGGCAGTGGTATAGGCCTTTCCTTTTCTAAGGTACTTATTGATATGCATGGCGGAAGTATTGGCGCTAAACCCAACGTTCCTCGGGGGGCCATCTTTTACTTTGAGTTGCCAATAGCACAGGCTGCTCCTGTAGCATCACAACAGGAATCACCATTGTCTCCACCGCAACAAAAAGGAAAGAGAAATACCAGCGAAAAACATTTTGAGCAACCATCCGTTTCAGCCGGAAAGGTGGCGTCAATAACTGATGGCTTTTCAACAGCCGCTTATTCTATTCTAATTGTCGAGGATCAACGGGAGCTGCGGGAATTTCTCTCAGAAAGTTTGGGTTCAGGTTATAAAGCCGTTTACGCAGCCGAAAATGGAGTTGAAGCACTGAGTCTTATCAGAAAAGCCAGTCCCGATATTATTGTAAGCGACGTGATGATGCCTGGAGGTGATGGCTTTGAGCTCTGTGAACACCTTAAAAGCGATATCATGATAAGCCATATCCCGATTGTATTACTCACTGCCCAGGGAGATACCCAAAGCCGGAAATTAGGTTATAAGCTAGGAGCAGACGGTTATCTTTCCAAACCTTTTGATTTAGAACTGTTGGAGACTATGCTTGCCAATTTACTGAGAAACCGCGAGGCCATTAAAGCACGTTATAAAAACAGTAGCATCTTACCTCTGGCCGAAGAGGTTACCTTCAGCCGAGCAGATGAACTCTTTATGAAAAAACTCAATGGCCTGATTGCAGATCACCTTGAGAAAGAAGGATTAGACGTGGAATTTTTAATCGATAAGATGGCCATGAGCAGGGCAAGCCTTTACCATAAGCTTAAAAGTATTGCCGGTGTTGGCGTTAATGACTATATCAATAAATTCCGTCTTGAGCGGGCGGCACAACTTCTGCGTAGCACAGATATGAGTATAGTAGAGATTGCCTACGCTTTAGGATTTAATACCCAGCGTTATTTCAGCACAGTATTCAGGCAAACTTATGGAGTGACCCCAACACTTTATCGGCTGCAAAACGGTCCAAATAGATCATCACATAAGCCGTATGATAGTTAAATAGCTCATGCCAGTTGCTGTAGCGAGTCAATACGCCTGGTAACAACAGGCCAAAGAATTTAGCAAAGTAAAAACAAAAACTGGTTCCTCTGGATAAGAATGGATTATTTCTGATCATTATAGAACATCCTATTGATGTCATTAGCAGATATTCGTTTTCTGGTTATCCTACAAATCTGATAACCTAAAAAGAAAGCAAATAACAGATGAAAAAAAGAATCTTGTGGAGCATGAGCATGATGCTGCTCTTATCCTGTTCAACAAAAATGCACTTAAGAAGAAAACCGACCTTATCTGAAGCCAAAACCATAAAAGAAACAACGATTAAGCACGGCTGGAAAATGGTGTTTTCAGATGAGTTCAGCAAGGAAGGCAATTTTGACAGCAGTAAATGGAGTTATTGTTCCAGGCAACCTGCGGCCTGGAGCAGATACCTGACCGCTTCCCCTTACTATGCCTATCAGCAGAAGGGAAAGCTCGTATTGCGCATGGATAATGCTGTAATAGCAGGAGATGATGTCCCATATCATTCATGCGGTGTACAGAGTTCTGGAAAGTTTAGCATCCGGTATGGTAAAATAGAGGTAAGAGTAAAGTTTAAAAAAGGACAAGGCTCCTGGCCAGCGATATGGATGATGCCTGAACAACCCGGCGCTTATGGCCCCTGGCCAAAGAGTGGTGAGATCGATATTATGGAGCATGTTAATAATGAGGAGATCATACATCAAACCATCCACAATGGGCAGGTTACTGCCAGCAATGGCGCAAGCGCTGCTACACACCGTGCTGAATATAATGCCAATAATTATAATACCTATAGTGTAGTCTGGAATGCCGGCGCTATAGATTTCTGTGTAAATGGTCAGTTTCAATATCGTTATGCAAAAAGAGCAGATAGTACTCCAATCAGCTGGCCATTTGATCAGCCATTTTATATCATCCTCAACCAGTCTGGGGCTGTCGGGTGGCCCGGGCCGGCAAAAACCGGAGATTTACCTTTTGAAATGCAGGTAGATTGGGTAAGGGTCTATAGTAAGGAGTAAAAATATTCCGAAAATAGCCGCCTTAAACTGTACAAGATGATACAAAGTGTGGCAAAGCTTAAAGGAACAGATAAAACAGGACATCTTATAGACAGGATAGGAAGCCCTGATTTTAGTTGCTGGTTAATTTTGATCAGATAGCTGGCTAAAGCCAGTACAGCTATCCAATCATAACCAAATATAAAAGCAACATGAAAAAAAAGAAATCTATGCAGGGGCTGCTATGGCCGCTGTTAAAATCGACAGCGCTATTGCTGTACAGACTGCCAAAGGCAAGCTGCCGTTATGCACCGCTAAGTGCTTACCAGCCCTTCAGAGCAGAAAAAAGTTCAACATTAAAAATGCCAGAGTTGAAAAGACTAGGGTTATCATTATTTTGTTGGGTAGCGACGATAGCCACCGCAGGTGCGCAAGGATATATCGGAGGATACATCCGGCCTGATAGATTAGAAACAGGACTAATCAGCAATGCCGTGCTGCAGCAAAATACAGATCTTATGGTGCTGGGATTTTATCCTAAAGGCGATGGACATTTACAGGTTACCGACCACCAGGCAACATTCGGAGCAGGCGCTACCCGCCTCGCCTCAGCATCGGGCAGAACAGGAGTTATTTCCTTCAGCGGCGCCAGCGGAGCGGTAATGAATGGAAAGCAAGACCTGCTGGTAAGCAATGCTACATTTACTTTTGCCAGCTGGGTATACATCAATAACCAAAGCACATACGTTCCCGGAAAATTCATCTTCAAAAAAGCAGAAGGAACTAAAGAAGTTAGCCTGCGTATAGGTGGCAATTATGGCCAGATTATCTTCAGGGTAATAGACGGGAGTAACAGCTATCAGGCCAGCATCAATGCGCCTCTAACAGGAATTCTAGCCGATAGTTGGAACCATATAGCGATTACCTTCAATGGTACTGCAGCAAGTGGTAGTCAGGTTAAGTTATATGTCAATGGCACGGCAGCTACCATGACTGCAACTACTGCCTTCCCGGTCACGCTGCCAACAACCAACAGCGATTTTATACTGGGCGAGAATTTTAGCGGAATGTTAGATGAGCCATTGGTTAATAACCTTGCACTGGGTGAGAGTGAGATTGATCAGTATGTTTTAGGCAATTATCCCTTCAATACTTTTAACCAGACCAAAACAGTTGCGTTCTGGAATTTCGATGACGCTGCCAATCCTGGCAAAGACCTAAGATCCCATAAAGTCATGTTCAGTAAGGTACGGGCGCAGATTGGCAGCTCACCAATAAAACTTCACATGACCGTTTCTGGTGGTTCCTGGCAGACAGCTGTATCCACAGCCACTGGAAGGAGCAATTTTGCCAGCGATGTTAACAGCATCGTCACGGCTGAGAGCCTTGATGGAGTAGATGTGGATCTGGAATGGCCGACAGCTAACACCGAGACTGCATTCGCTAATTACAGGGCATTTGTTGTGGCCTTGCGCTCTGCGCTTGGAAGCAGCAAAATCATAGCCCTTTCTCTGCACCCGGGTTATTATAAAGTCGGAATAGATGCCATAAATGCAGCAAACCATGTCGCCCTGCAAATGTATGGCCCCCAAACTTCCTGGTGGTCTTATAGTCAGTTTGTATCCGCAGGCGATGCCGCGGTTGCCTACGGCATACCTAAAGCAAAGCTCATCATGGGACTTCCTTTTTTTGGAACCACAGGAGTAGCTGGAGAGCAGGTTGGCTACAGAGATATCATCACAGCAAATCCCACAATCAGCTTCGCAGCAGACCAAGCCACATATAATGGCAAAACCTACACCTTTAACGGCGTTAATACCATCAAACAAAAAGCATCTTACGTTTGCCAGAAAGCATTGGGCGGAATAATGGCCTGGGATCTTTCTTTGCATATGGCGAATTACGATGACCCTTATTCGTTGCTGAAAGCAGCTATATCGGTCTTAGATACCTGCGGCAGTTCTGCTTTTTCTTCACTTAGTGCATCAAAAAGCAATGAGCAGTTGGCTGTAGATTGGACCACAAACCGTAAAATGGAAGGAGGCTACTTTTTAGTGGAAGGATCTAAAGATCAGGTAAACTTTTACACCATAGACTCTATCGCCGCCAAAAAAGTAAATGGTCCAAATAACAAAATTTCCTATTCCAGTAGAAAAGATGATATTTTCCGGAATACCCCACTACAGGCGGGAATGTCCATAATTATGGGAAGCCTCATTGTCCTGTTGGGGCTTGCGGTAATAAAAAATAAACGCAAGATAAGCATGTGTATCTTACTACCCGGTATTGTACTTTTAGCTGCAATCTCCGGATGTAAAAAGCAAGAAAACCTGGAGCAGCTCAAAAATCCGGATACACTGTATGTACGGGTTATACATGTCGATAAAGGTGGAAGTAAAATTTTTAGTCCGGTTGTAACCGTTCAAAATCATTAAAACTGGCCAATCAGGTGATCCATGCTGTGTTAGAAAATTTCTAACTAAGACTTATAATCTTTGGTCCCTGGTTCGGGTTCAGGTGAGGTCACTGTATTAAACCCCTTTAAGGAATACTTAGAGGGGTTTATGTTATTCAATATTTCTTAAGAGCACCTTTTAACGATTTGTTAAATTTTAACTTTTCCTGTTTGGCCCTGCAAAACAGATTTTTCTGTGTAAGAATACACAAGATGCTTTACAAAAGTCCAATCAGGTTGGCTTTGAAACTTCATTAGGCGTAACTTAATGTAAAAAAGCCTATGAAAAAATTAATGGTTTTGCTATTGGTAGTCCTGGCACTATCAATCAGCGCTTGTAAAAAATTTTTTGATATTCCTGGTGGGCAGCCTGGTGGTGTTACCCATAAGGTGAGCTTCCGTTTTTCGGGATTAAACCATAACGTTGGAGAAACTAATCTGGGGATGCAAACCGAACCGCTAAAAAATTATATGTCGCAGCTTACTGTAATTGCCTATGATGCCAAAACAGGAGAGGAGGTTCAGCGGAATACCCAGTTCTCTACGCTCTTGGATTTTGGTGATTTTAATTTCACGCTTAAACCTGCCCAATACCGGTTTGTGGCTATTGGTTCCAATTCACCGTTTGGGATTAATCAGTTTTACAAGCTGGATACCATACCGGTAAAATTACCTTATCAAGAAGCTCGGATGGAATATATTCAGGAAACTTTTGATCCTTATAACAGGCATTACGCCACAAGCGATACTTTTTTAGCCAAAAAAATTATGACCATTAACAATGATCAGACCGTAGAGCTGATAATGGAGCGCATTGTTGGAAAACTGGAATTTGAGGTTTTAGATTCACCCGATTTCAAACTATCTGAACTCTACGACGAACGCACGGTCTATAAACTCTCAACAGACTCTGTGATGAGCAGGGTTAGGAATTATACTTTCCCCGAATTTACTGTGGTGAATGGCAAAATAAGCCTGTATATACTTAATACACAAGGGACGCTAGCGATAGAATCAGGTGTGTGGGGGCATCCGCTTTATATACAAGACCTAAGAGTATACCGGAATAAAACAACCCTTGTTAAAGTGAATATACTGCGCGACGAATATACGGTAACTGTAAAGTGATCCCCGAAAATATTATTCTATGTGTGATTTTGTTGTTTTCTTATTTCGGGCGATCCGGAACAAGAAAAAGTAAGCTGAATGCTGAGCTAAGGTTTGCTTATCGGATCTGCTACAGGCAGTATTGATTTTCTCCATTCAAAGGCTTGATTAATCAATTTTAAGTCTGTACCCTTTACCGCGTATTACAACAATGCTGATATTCGGATCAAATTCAAGTTTTTTTCTAAGTTTTGAAATAAACATATCCAAACTGCGCCCAACAATAACACCTTCATCTTCCCATATTTCCTTTTGCAGCCGGCTTCTCTCAATAGTTTGGTTAGGAGATAAGGCGAAAATGCGTAGCAGGCGTGTTTCAGTTCCGGTTAGGTCTGTGGTCCTTCCATTCGCGGTAAGCTTACGGTTCTTCGTATCAAATGAAACTGATCCGAAAATAATTACACCAGTATGCTGATTGCCGTCAGGTAAAACTCTTCGCGGTTTAACAGATCTCAAGAAAATAAAGCCAACAAAAGCTAAAAATGGCAGGCTGCCCAGAAGATATCCATGCTTGGCAATATTTATACCCGTAGGTTTGAATTTAATGCTAATCAGGTAACATGCTTTGGGTTGCACTCTTCCTTTACAGGCTACAATATCATTTTTTCTATTTTTGGATATTGCGTATCCGTATGCTACACTTGAATTATCACAATTCAGTACGTTGACAACATAATCATTTGCGAGAGGGTCTTTGGCCAATATACTTTGAGTAGTACTCACCAGAGAATCAGTTCGGAAAGTAAGCTCCTGCTCAAACGCAATCAGGTACTCATTGCCGGCAATCTTTTTAACAGGTAGCACTCTCGAAGTACTATCCCCGGATTGTAAGAGCAGTTCGTGCCCGATCTTGCGGAGCAAAATTTCTCTTCTGGCCATATCAAAGTCGTTACGCTCAGTCATACTGATGCAGATTACAGCGATAAACGAGAGTAACACCACTCCGCAAAGATACTTACTGTTCTTCAAAAGGATATTTCGGATAAGAGGCATAGTGTCAGGTTTTTATTTACAAAGTTTACATTTTTATTTACAATTCAAATTCCCTGCGCCAAAAGATATCAAAGTAATTTCGCTCAATCAATTTAATGATATACTGATGAAAAAAAGAAATATTTTTTACCACCTGCTGATCGTATTGGCAGCGGTAATTTATTCCCCTGCAAAGGCACAGCAAAAAAATGACGCAAAAGATGCCGCTGAAACTAAGGAGGTAACAACCACTGCTCAAGGGCCCAAAGGCATCGCCCGTACAATTAAGCAAGACAGGAAGGGCAACATTTGGATTGCTGCATGGCAGGGAATTTTTAAGTACGGTGCCCACCAGCCAAAAGGACAGGAAAAATTCACCAATATCACCAGTAAAGTAAGTGCTGCTCGTTTTTTTTCGCTTTTAGAAGATAAAAAAGGAAATTTTTGGTTCGCTTCTGTCGGCTCAGGCGTTTATTATTATGATGGAAAATCTTTTCGGAATTTTACAACTCAGGATGGGCTTGCCAATGATGTAGTTACCAGTATTTATGAAGATAAAACTGGCAATATTTGGTTTGGCACCGAAAGTGGGGCAAGCCGCTACAATGACCGTCTGCGGAACGGGCTAGCCTTTCAGAATTTTAAAATGACCGAAGCATTACCCGCTAAACAGACTGATTCTGTACATGTTTCAGCTTACGGGCAACCGATTCCTGAGGATAGCTGGATGCATAATGATGTCAATGCAATTATTGAAGATAAAGCTGGAAAATTTTGGTTTGCTACCAGGGGAAATGCCCGTATTTACGATGCCCGACAAGCTAACGGACAGGGGAAAGGGTTTACTACAATCACCAGAAATGATGGCAAACCTTTTACCAATGTTCGTTCGATCATCAAAGATAAAAAAGGCAATATTTGGCTGGGTGGGTACGATGGTCTTTGGCGTTACGACGGGCTTACATTTACCAATTTCTCTCGGCAATTTGTGGGTTATATTTTTGAAGATAAAAAAGGAAACATCTGGACCAGTTCAGAAAGTGCTAAAGGGCGCAATTGGATACTATCCCGTTATGAGGCAAAAACGCTGACTGACCAAAAGCCAACAGTAACCGAAATAACCACACAACCAATGATTTTTGGGATTCAGGAAGACGATGCAGGCAATATCTGGTACGGTGCTGTTGATGGGGTGCATCGCTATAATGTGCGCCAGCTGAATGATAAAAGGGAGAGCCAACACCGACTTTAACAATAAATATAGTAATAGTTATTGCTAACTGGCTTATTGGTCAGTTTGTTAAGCCCCTCTGAAGCTGACTTAGAGGGGTTTTTTGTATCCCTTAATGCTGTACACTATTCATATTGATTTTATTTTATTTGAAAACAGGTTGGTTTATTGAATTTGTAATTTGATAACTTTAACCCCATTGCCTGTATCATTACAAGTTGTCATTTTGATTTACTTTATTCCGGTTACCGGTATTTTTAACGAAAGATTTAAAGAAGAATGCAGCATGCAAATGATACCACCTGTATTTGCTAAATACAACTATAAGTAGCGTATTAAACAACCAGAAGTTGCCGCGTTTCTAATGATTAGGGTGTTAAGGTACAGTATCTTTGGACTGTTTAAAGCACAATAAAAACAGTATTATGGAAATGAAGATGATCGGTAATAAAATAGCCGAAGCGAGAAAAAAACTTAATAAGTCACAGGCAGAACTGGCTCAACTTTTATTCATCAGTCCACAGGCCGTTGGTAAGTGGGAGCGTGGCGAATCCATTCCCGACCTGATTACATTTAACAGACTTGCAAAGGTGTTTGGTGTAGACTTGAATTATTTTTCGGATGATTTTGCGTCTGCTGATGAGGTGAAACGACAGGAAAGTTTAGATTCGACCGGCCTGCCTGAAGCCCGCGACCTGATTAATTTTACCGGGAGCAATCTGCCTGATAGTGACTTTTCGGGTATTATTGCACATAAAAGAAAGTTTAAAGGCAGCGCCCTGCATGGTGCAGATTTTTCAGGGGCAGATCTGACCGGTAGTTCCTTTTTTGCGAGTGATTTGCGGGAAGCTAATTTTAACGATGCAAACCTTAAAGATTGTGTGTTTGCTGCCCTGGATCTGACCGATGCAAGTTTTAGTGGAACCAGGTTAACGGATACCGAATTTAGCCGGTCGGGTTTGATGAGGGCAAGATTTAGCAGCGCTAAACTAACCGGTACTAAATTGTGTAAAGCCGACCTCAGGACAACATTATTCGAAAATTGTATTTTTGAAGGGGTAGATTTTAAATATTCGGACCTGAGCGGTGTATGTTTCGACGGCCAGATTTTTAACGGCGTAAAGTTTAACAATACCGCACTGAATCAAACCTCTTTTAAGGCGGCCACTTTACGGAATGTGTCTTTTCGTGCGCAATATGCATTAACCAATAAATATTACCGTGTACTCAAAACCATTTGTTTTGATGGTGCAAAAATGGATAAGCTAACTTATGCTGCCTTAAAAGGTGTAGGGGTAGCGTTAACAGGGGTGAATATTATCTAAAAAAAACAACAGGCAAAATTACATTTATAGCTTGCTCCGGGCTAATTACGCACCCGATTGGAGAATTTTGAAAGATTTATATGCAGGAAAAGTACTGAAAACCCCTAATTTTAAGTAAAATAAAACTACCAGAATGAGAAAACTGATTTATGGCATTAACATCACTTTAGATGGCTGCTGCGATCATACCAAATTTACTGGCGGCGACGAAATTCAGGATTATTTCAGGGAATTGCTGGAAAGGGTTGATTTGATCATTTACGGCCGTAAAACTTTTGAGTTAATGGTGCCTTTCTGGCCCGAAATTGCCGAAACACAATCGATGGACAGGGCAGCCAATGCTTTTGCTAAGGTGTTTGCGGGCTTAGATCGGGTATTGGTATCGCGGACTATAAAAGAAGTGAACGACAGACAAACCACTATTATTGGCGATAATCTTGAAGCAGAAGTACTCAGGTTAAAGCAACTACCTGGTAAGGCCATCTCTACCGGTGGGATAGAGTTACCTGCCCGCTTAATTGAGCTGGGCTTGGTAGACGAATTTCACCTGGTGGTGCATCCGCTAATAGTTGGAGCAGGCAGGCGGTTGTTTACTGAGATGCAGTTGCCCGCAAATTTAGGGTTAAAACTGATAGACACGCAAACTTTGGCTAATGGTTGCGTAGCACTGCGGTACGAAAGGAATTAAAAAGCCAATTGAATAAAAGTTGGTTATAGTAGGGCACCAGCATATATCCGTCATTGCGAACAACAGAGCGCTGCTCACAAGGTATTCGCATTGATACTAAGCGATTAAAAGGAATTCCGGAAAAATGATTAAACTTGTGATACAAGTGTTAACACTTGTAAATAATATAACCTAACCAAATAAAACCAAATTATGAGTAAAATTCAAACGGCCAAATTATTTTGGTCAAGCTGCCTTGCGCTATTGGTCACCTCGCTATCATTCGGTATCCGTGCCGGAATGATGAACCAACTGGGGATTGATTTTCAGTTAAATGCAACACAATTAGGTACCATTACTGCTACTGCTTTCTGGGGATTTCCGCTGGCCATTGTAATTGGTGGATTTATTGTTGATATTATTGGAATGAAACGCCTGCTGGTACTGGCCTTTGTGTTTCACCTATCGGGTATTATACTCACCATTTACGCCCAGGGCTACTGGACTTTGTTTTTTTCGACCCTATTAATTGGTATAGCCAACGGTTTGGTAGAAGCTGCCTGTAACCCGCTGGTAGCTACTCTATACCCCGAGAATAAAACCACACGCCTAAACCACTTTCATTTATGGTTTCCGGGTGGGATTGTAATTGGCACCTTATTGGTTACTTTCTTTACACAGGTTGGCCTGGGCTGGAAAATACAGGTGGCTATGATGCTCATCCCAACTTTAATTTATGGTTATCTGTTTTCGAAACTCGACTTTCCGGTAACCGAACGGGTATCATCAGGTTTCTCGAGCAAGGATATGTATAAAGCGGTAGTATCGCCACTCTTCATTTTCATGTTTATCTGCATGTTTGGTACTGCCATTACCGAATTATTTACCGGGCAGTGGATTGGTTTGTTGTTGAAAAACGTAACCAGCAATGCTATTTTACTCCTTACCTTAACCACAGGTATTATGGTTATTGGCAGGGGCTTTGCCGAACCGGTAGTTAAAAAACTGGCTCCGCAGGGTGTGTTGTTGCTTTCTGCTATATTTGCTGCCACAGGGCTTTATTTGCTAAGTACCCTAACCGGAAACGCTATATTTTTCGCAGCCATTATTTTCGGTATTGGCGTATGCTATTTCTGGCCCACCATGATTGGCTTTGTAGCCGAAAATATTCCACAGTCGGGTGCTTTAGGCCTAAACTTGATGGGCGGGGCAGGCATGTTCGCTGTATCCATATATACTATTTTCATGGGCAGCTTTTACGACGGGCTAATTGTTAAACACCTGCCACAAGGGGCCGATTTAGGAACCTATTTAAAAGCTGCCGGCGATTCAGCAGAAGGAGCTGCACTTAGTGAAGCTAAAAACCTTGCAGGTCCCGAAGTATTACAAGCTACACTTACCATTCCAATTATACTGGTTGTTGCCTTTGGTTTACTGGTAATTTACATGCGTGCCCGGAAAAGCAAACAGGTAGCTACTTTGAATACAACTGCATAAGATTGTGCTGTTAAAAAAAGTCCTTCGGCTAATTAGCTGAAGGACTTTTTATTTTGCGATAACCGATGATTTAAAATATATAGACACAAAACTTTAAAGACCGCCTGATTAAAGCGGTTTTTTAATTACCAAACAAAAAATACCGATAAAAATGTCACAATTCCATACAGATTTTAAATCTTTGTATATGCTAAAAATATCTGTAAAAACAATCCTGATTGCGCTCAATATGCTATTACTGAACAGCCTTGTTTCTGCTCAGCAAGTCGTAGAACCAGCCAACAACCCGGCAGAATGGTCTAAACCATATCAGCCTTTTCGTATTGTAGGCAATCTGTATTATGTGGGTACTTACGATTTGGCCTGCTATCTTGTTTCCACTCCAAAGGGGCACATCCTCATCAATACCGGATTGGCCAATTCAGCCAGTCAGATTAAAGCCAATGTAGAAGCCCTGGGTTTTAAGTTTACCGATATTAAAATACTCTCTACAACACAAGCCCACTTTGACCACATGGGAGCGATGGGGATTATCAAAAAACAAACCGGGGCTAAGCTGGTTATCGATGCAAAGGATGCGGATGTACTGGCAAGTGGCGGTCGTACCGATTATGCACTGGGTGGCAAAGTAAGTTCCTACACACCGCTAAAGGCCGATAGGCTTTTAAAAAATGGCGATTCGGTTAAATTGGGTAACATGGCATTAGTACTCTTGCATCATCCTGGTCATACCAAAGGTTCGTGTAGTTTTTTGTTTAATGTTAAAGAAGATAAAAAAACTTACCGCGTACTAATTGCCAATATGCCAACCATTGTAACCCATGAGAAATTTGATCAGATTAGTGCTTATCCCACTATTGCAAAGGATTATGCCTATACACTAACTGCCATGAAAAAGCTTTCTTTCGATATCTGGTTGTCATCTCATGCCAGCCAGTTTAATCTGCACGGTAAACATCAACCCGGCGATGCCTATAATCCGTCGGCATTTATTGATAGAAAAGGTTACGACGAAACATTAGCCGGTTTGCAAAAAGAGTACGAAAGGAAGTTGAAGGATAAATAATATATGGAAGTATTGGTCAAACTGTCATTAAGAAGCGACTTTTTCAATTGCGAAAAATATATTATTATAACCCTGTTTGTTTATCCGCAATTAATTAATCTTCATAACAATTTGTCATTGATCTTTAAGCCTGTTTAGTAAGTGTCTGCGTAACATATAGAAGCCAAATCCTCCCAAAATGATAATGAATATGGGCAAATCGCCATCTAACGGGCAAGAAATATAAGTTATTATTGAGAAAAGATACCCTCTGGGATAATCTAATCCTCCGCTTCTCAATGTACAGGATCCAAATGAGCCAAGAGCAGATTTGTTAGAACAGGCCAAATCAGTATATAAACCTGAATAATTAATGTCGTAATCAAAGGTGGTTCCGGTAACAATAGTCTGGTATACGTTGCCAAATACGGCATCATAACAGGCTTGTCCTGGAACTGGGGTTATTTGTGGACCCGCAAACACTAAACTCCTACTTGTTAAAAACAAAAACAGTAAGCATAAAGGCAAAATTGTCTTCATACGCAACAACTATTCAAGAAATATAATTTACAATTAGGGGACGGACGGATCAAATGTAATATTTTTTTGCAAAAGAAGGGTAAGCTGTTTTATGTTCTGGGACAATACTGAATGCTATTTTTTGCTTTAGGTAATAATATCAGCCCTTGATAGTGGTTTAGAGCGTTTTGGGTTAAACCTGTCAGTTTTTGTGCAATTAAAGATTAATCTTTAATTGCAGCTCATATAAAGAATAGGCAGATAACCAAGTAATTATTTTTCAAAAGTCTTATTAAGAGACTATATCCCAGGCCTCTGATGACGAATGCCTGGGATATGGTGAATTAAGGTAGTGTAGTTAAATCGACTGTTGGTGCTGTACCTGTTGCTGTTCTGCTTAAGGCCGTGCCATAACTGGTATAGGTAGCAAAAAAGCCTCCGTTTTTAAGGTAAAAACTATTGCCTGTAACGCCTCCCTGGTAGTCCATCCTTTGCTCTGCAGATGCAGTAGAATCATAACTGAAACTGGCATTGGTAACTTCTGTCCAGCTGCCTGCACTGGTTTTGTACCACTGGTTGCCATAGTTACAGCTTCTTTGTAAATAACCCTGATCAGGATTAAAATTTTCGATAAATGAATACACACCGGTTAAATATGCTGTAGTATTGGGGCGTTTCCATTGAGCGAGCACTTTCCATACACCGTTTTCGGGCGCATAGAACCAGGCAGTGTAATCAGAACCGCCTGCGCCATCTGGTTTACCTTGCAATAAGAATTTATAGGTAGTACCTGCTACCCAGTTAAACAACATGTACGATTGGCCTCCGGTACCTTCGCCTCCGAAACCATTGGTCGTTACATCGGTTCCTTTTCTAACCAGGGTGGTAGAGCCGGTTGATGGATCCCAAACCGAAAATAAAATTCTCCTTTCGGTAGCAGAGTTTACCTGCATGCCAAAATAGCCGCCGCTAAAACCATCGGCCATAAAATAGGAACCAATTTTATCCTGGCCGCTCGGAACGTTCAGTTCGCTGTAAAACCATTCAGTACCCGATGGTACAGTGTAGTTTAAGTGACAAGAAGGGCCTCTGCGCGACCAGTAATAATCGGCAACTGTATTGGCATATTGCACGCCAGAGGCAACCACCGGACCGCTTATGACCAGGTCGGAAATATCGCCGAAATAACTGCCGGTTTTGCTTACACCCTGAATATCTACACGAACGTATCCAGCAGCAGTAATGTTTACAGTACCAATATTGGTGGTGGTAGCCGTGGTACCCGTAATGGTTTTGTTAAAAACAGTACCGTTAATGGTCACTTTAATGTTGCTGCTTCCAGAAGGTACTGTGCCTTTTACGGCAACGGTTAAATTACCCGTAAGGCCCAGCCGAAACCAAACGCTGGTAATGGTACTGGCCGAGGTCCAGTTGTGCAGGCCGGTATCGTTAATTAATGCACCGGTACCAGCGGTGTACGCGTTGCCGCCAAGGCCTACGTTTAGTGAAGTGCCTCCTAAACTTTCAGTAACTGCAATGTTGTTTTTAACTTCTGCGGCTGCAGTGTCCTGTAAAGTTTCCGTTTTTTTACAAGAGAAAAGGCTAAGCAATAAAAGCATGCATACTGCAAATGAATTTGTTTTTTTCATTTTTTGTGATTTTTGGTTAGTATATGGTTTGTTTATAATTAAGTTGCACTTATCCAATCGCCTTGTAATCTCAAGGGATTATTTTGCTTAACCTAGCCCCATTATTCAGCTCGAAATGATTTGCCTGTGCGCAGACAAATAAGATTGCTATACCTAGCCGCTAACCCAATTTGCAGATGGTTACACCGTAAAAAGATGTTCATTACCGTTAACCTGAACTCAAGTTACCGACTGCGCTGCTAAAAAAAATCAAGTTTCTCCGCGCAAACGTTTGCTCTTTTACAACTTATATTTTTAAATATTTGACAGGCTATTTTTTATAGTACAAATTCTATTTAAATTGTAGTTTTAAATAGAGTAGAATGAGGGTGAAATGTAGGTGTGGTTGAAATGGTGTTGAAAATCAGTTGATTAATAAATTTTTAGTTGGTTTTTTTATTCTCGTTTCAGAACTCAGGCAAACGTTTGTGTAGAATTAGATTATTGGATGCTAAAAATAATATCGTGATGACTAATAATTACCATTACCCGTTTTACAGGAAAACTTGAATAAAATGCTTGATATAAATTGATTATTATTATAATCGAGTATAAAATATTCTGTAATTTATACACGCAATTAACCCCTAAATCCTACATCATGTTACAACAATTTTGCAGCTATAACCATTGGGCTAATTCCACTTTATTGGCTGCTTTAAATAAACAAGCCGATATACTGCCTCAATCGTGTATCAATCTGTTCAGTCATATGATGAATGCACAGATGATTTGGTTGTACCGCATCAACGGCATGGAGCCCACGGTAACCGTTTGGCAGCAGCACGATCTCGAAACCTGTAATGCATTATTGACAGAAAGCGGGCAGGGGCTTGCGCGCATTGAAAATCCTGAAGATCCGTCTTTACCCTTAATTCAATACCATAACTCTGCCGGTACAGCATTCGAAACTTCAGTGCCTGATATTTTACTGCATGTTTTTAATCATGGTACCTACCATCGGGCACAAATTGCCAAAGAAATGAAACAGAATGGCATTGATCCGGTTAATACCGATTATATCCAGTTTGTGCGCTTAAAAGCCGGATAATCTTTTTATCCGGCTGATCAAAAATGAATTAGCCGGAATTTTGTATGATAATTGATTTTACTACATTTGCAACAGTATAAAAAAATAATAATCCTTTGAGTCATGTAATCTCATTTGCACATTCATGTTAAATGACCTTTCCGAATCCGGAAGGGAGTAATTACTATATCTTTTATTTTACTGATTACAAGATGACTATTTCACAAAAATATGGTCGTACTTATCATTACCCGTTTTCGCCTGGCACCACCAGCGACGACAGGATACAGCACGACTATTGGGATAAAATACAGCAAATCCCAACATTGATACATACCGAAAAATTAGATGGCGAAAACAATTGCCTGTCGAGGTATGGGGTTTTTGCGCGCTCGCATGCAGCGCCAACTACTTCGCCGTGGACAGCAAGCCTGAGGCGTTTCTGGCAAATGGTAAAAAATGATCTGGGCGATCTGGAATTCTTTATGGAGAATTTATATGCCACACATTCCATTGCTTACCGTAAACTCGAACATCATTTTTATGTTTTCGGTATCCGCGAGCATGGCCATTGGTTAAGCTGGGAAGAAACTGCATTTTATGCAAAACTAATTGATTTACCTACCGTTCCCGTCCTTAAAATGGAGCAAACGCCGGTTGATCAGAAACAATTTGAAAGCGAAATATTGACCCTGGTTGCCGGTCGTGGTACTTTCGATCCATTCGATGTATATGACAACAAAATAACCACCATGGAGGGGATTGTTAGCCGCAATGCTGCAGGCTACAAGGCCGATGCTTTTGCCCAAAATGTATTTAAATATGTACGTAAAGGGCACGTTAAAACCGATGAACATTGGACCAGAAGCTGGAAACGTGCGGCCTTAATTAACGAAGGAGGTAAACATGTGGACCTTTAGCGAAAATAAAAACTGGGAATACCTGGAAACACAATTCGATTGGGTAAAACGGATGGAAGGAGTGGAGCAGGATAAGCGATATCACGCCGAAGGCGATGTTGCTACACATACGCAAATGGTTTTGGCTGCTCTGCAAAATGAAGCTGATTTTAAAGCTTTATCTCCCGAGGAGCAGGAAATTTTGTGGACAGCCGCACTGTTGCACGATGTAGAAAAGTACAGTACAACGGTTTTTGAACCCGATGGAAGTATTACTTCGAACGGGCACGCACCTAAAGGAGCACAGTTTGCACGTAAATTGTTGTATCTGGATGGCAAAGTACCTTTTGCTATTCGGGAGCAGATTGTTGGCCTGGTACGTTATCATGGTTTTCCGATCTGGCTGTTCGAAAAGCCAGATCCGCTTAAAGCACTGGTAAAAGTAAGCATGGAGGTAAATACACAATGGCTGGCTTTGCTCGCACGTGCCGATATGCTTGGCCGGGTATGCATCGATCAGGAAGATATGTTATACCGCATAGCCTGTTTTGAAGAATTTTGTAAAGAGCACCAGTGCTGGGGCCAGGCACGCCAGTTTGTCTCAACCGAAGCTAAAATACATTATTTGCAGCACGAAAACAGTTATCTGGATTATGTACCATTTGATGAACCGCAAACCAGAGTGGTTTTAATGAGTGGCCTTCCCGGCTCCGGAAAAGATACTTTTGTTAAACAGCATTACGGTGATTGGCCGGTTATCTCTTTAGATGCCATCCGTGTAGAATGGGGCGTAAAAGCAACCGATAAGGCTGGTAATGGCAGGGTAATACAAGAGGCGAAAGAACGTGCCAGGGGCTACTTACGCCGGCAGCGGCCTTTTGTTTGGAATGCGACGAATATTACCGGGCAAATGCGCATGCAACTGATAGCACTTTTTAATACCTACCAAGCGAAAGTGTGCGTAATATATATCGAAGTGCCGCATCAGTTATTATTTCAGCAGAACAAAAACCGCGATGCTGTGGTACCTGCTGCGGTGATCGAGAAACTGGTACATAAACTGGAAGTACCGGCACCATGGGAAGCACATGAAGTAATTTACCATATCAGGTAATGGGCTTGCCAGATTAAAAATATAAGTCGTCATTTCGGGTGAAGTACAATGGAGTGGAGAAATCTTTAAATATAGTTCTCTTAACTGCGAAAGACAGGCACTCCAAAGCTTCTGCACAGATGACGACTTTTTTCTACCTGTTACCTTTAAGAAATTAAGCCGTTAAGTTTTAGCTTGCCTCAGGTCTTCAGGCCCATTTGTCCGTACTTCCGACTTTTCTCCAGTTTTAGTCTTTCGGCTTTCTGTTATTTTGTAAAATTATAGGCATTATTATTGTTTAAGGCATATGAACATTGTTTTTGTTAAAATTAGCGTAATTTTATAATCGTAAAAACGAAACAATTTTAGCTTTAAAAGATTTAAAGAAAATGCATTTCCTTCAAAATCAAAAATTATCCCAGCCCGAATACGCTCATGAACTATAAAAAATTGCAGGAAGATGTAGCCAGCCATGTAAGCCATTACTTCCAAACCCATAACGATCCGAGGTTGGTTTACCACAATTTAGCACATACCGAAGAAGTGGTTAATGCCGCCCAGCAAATTGCCAACCATTACCAGCTAAGTGATCAGGATTTCTTTACGGTAACCGTGGCGGCTTATTTTCACGATACCGGTTATTTTGAAGATGCATTAAATCACGAGGCAAAAGGCGCTGAAATGGCCGATCATTTCCTGGCTAAACATGAGGTAAAACAAGAAGTGCGCGACGGGGTTAAAAGTGCCATTCTGGCTACTAAAATTCCCCAGCAACCCACTAATCAAATCGATAAAATTCTTTGCGATGCGGATCTCTTCCACCTCGGCTTGCCTGATTTTCGCAAAAAAGGCAAATTAATGCACAAGGAAGTAGAACTGATTTACAAAAAAGATATCAGTAAAACCGATTGGCGCCAAAAAGATATCCAGTTTATGGAATCTCACCATTATCATACTGATTATGTTAACCTGTTGCTAAGCGACCAGAAACAAGCCAACATTGACAAATTAAAAAGCAAACTTACCGCACAGGAAGAAATCAGTACCGAGCAGGCAGAGACCAAAAATTTTGCACCCGAAGTGGTAACCGCGAAGAAAAAGAAAGATAAAGATGACCGACCAGATAAAGGTATTGAAACCATGTTCCGGATTACTTCGGCTAATAACCAGCGGCTGAGCGATATGGCCGATAATAAAGCCCATATTCTAATTACCGTAAACTCGATTATGTTATCGTTAATTGTGAGTTTGCTGTTGCGCAGGCTCGAAGACCACGGCAACCTGATTATTCCAACTTTCATTTTACTTTTGGTTAGTTTAACCTGTGTGGTGGTGTCCATTCTGTCAACCCGCCCATCTATCCCAAAAGGAGAATTTACTAAAGAAGATATGGATAATAAAAAAGTAAATCTGTTGTTTTTTGGTAACTTTTATAAAATGAGTTTACCCAGCTATACAGAAGGAATGATTAAGGTAATGAATGATAAAGACTTTTTATACGGAACCTTAATTACAGATGTATATTCGCAGGGCGTGGTTTTAGGTCGTAAATACAAATTGATCCGCCTGGCCTACAATATCTTTATGTGGGGCTTAATTGCCGCAGTATTTGCTTTTGTTATTGCTTACGCAGCTTATGGTAAACTGTAATGGAACAAATAATCGAAACTACTTTCTTTAACCGCGATTTAAGCTGGTTAAAATTTAATGAACGCATTTTAATGGAAGCCGAGCGAAGCTCAGTTCCATTGTTAGAACGCATTAAGTTTTTAGCCATATTTTCTTCTAACCTCGATGAATTTTACCGCGTACGCATGCCTATTTTACTGGCATTGGAGAAATTGAGTAACCGCGAAGACAACGATATTAAAATCGACGATAATCTGTTAAATACCGCAAACCAGTTTATTGCCGACCAGCAGCAGCGATACGGCACTGTACTTCGTACACAACTTATCCCACTGCTTAAAGAAAATAAGATAAACTTAATTTATGGTCAGCCCATTCCGGCCCGGATTGAGCAAAACCTCACCCGGTATTTTTTAAGTCAGGTAATGGCCTTTCTACAGCCGGTACATTTAAAGGATAATAAAGACTTCTTTCCTTCCAACAACGAGTTGTACTTTATAGTTACGCTTAAGAAGGGAGAAGAAACCGAAACGGTTATTCTGAACATTCCATCCAATCAGCTGCCGCGTTTTTATAAAGTAGATACCGCTGATGATACCTTTATTGTTTTTCTGGATGACATTATCCGTTTTCATCTCGACAGGATCTTCCCTGGTCAGGAGGTTACCGGTTGTTATAGTTTCAAAATTACCCGCGATGCCGAACTCGATCTGAAAGATGAATATCCGGGAAGTTTATCAGATCAGCTTGAAAAACAGCTTTTAAAACGCGATTTAGGTTTAGCTACCCGCTTTTTGCATCAGCCCGGTATTCCAGATGAGGTGATGGATAGATTGAAAAAATTGTTCAATCTGAAAAAGGCTAACCGCATAGAGGGCGGTCAGTACCATAACCTGAAAGATTTTATGGCTTTTCCGGTAAATTCGCCAAAACTATCCAATGAGAGCTGGCCAAAAATCTGCAATACCGATTGGATAAAAGGATCGTTAACCGAAGCCATTTACAAGAAAGATATCATTGTACATACCCCTTACCAGAGTTACGACAGCGTTTTACGCTTTTTTAATGAAGCTGCCATTGATGCCGATACACGTGAAATCTACGTAACACTTTACCGTGTTGCCAGTGATTCGAAAATTGTAAATGCACTCATAAGTGCCGCCAGAAACGGCAAGAAGGTTACTGTTCTCGTCGAACTGAAAGCCAGGTTTGATGAAGCCAACAACATCAAATGGGCAAAGAAAATGCGCGAGGTTGGTGTAGATATTATTTATAGTGTAACCGCTTTAAAAGTACATGCCAAAGTGGCGCTCGTTAAACGACAGGTGGGCGATAGGATGCATTACTCAGGCCTTTTCTCTACAGGTAATTTTAACGAAAGTACAGCGGCATTTTATACTGATCATGTTTTAATGACGGCCAACAAGGAAATGCTGCGTGAGGTAGAGTTATTATTTATTTTTCTGGCCAAAAGGGTAAAGCCAACAGCCTCCGATCAGATCCATTTTAAGCACCTGCTGGTGGCACAGTTCAACCTGCAAACGGTTTTTCTAGGTTTAATAGACCGCGAAATTGAGCATGCCAGACAAGGTAAAGCTGCGGCAATAACCATTAAAATGAACAACCTCGAAGAGAAGGTTTTGATCGATAAACTTTACGAAGCCTCGTCAGGAGGAGTAAAAATCGATATGATTGTGCGCAGTATCTGTCGCTTAGTGCCAGGTGTACCAGGAATGAGCGAAAACATTAAGGTTACCAGGATTGTAGATCGTTATTTGGAGCATGGCCGTATTTTTATCTTCCATAACTTAGGTAAAGAAGAAGTTTACCTGGGCTCGGCCGATTGGATGAACCGCAATATTTACCGCCGCATTGAAGTTTGTTTCCCAATTTATGATGCACAGATCAGGCAGGAAATTATCGATATCATAGCCATTCAAAAACAAGATAATGTGCAGGCTGTTTGTATTGATGAAAATATGGATAACATACCGGTTGAAACGGCAGGGAATCCTGTTGCTTCGCAATACGGGATTTATCAATTATTAAAAAACAAATATTAAATTTTACGTCCTATGAATTATAAAAGAACTTTTATTGCCTCGGGCCTTTTGTTTGCAACCGCTTTTTTAGGCATTTCATGTGTAAACAGTACCCGTGAAGATAAACAAACGTCAGGTGCCGAAAATGAAAACATAAGTGAAGTCCAAAAAACAGGCTTACCCTATGATTTAAGCAAACCTGTGAAATACAATATGCCACAAAATTTGTTCGAAATTTCCGGTATTGTATTCCATAATGGCGATGCTAAAGAGGTATTTGCCATTCAGGATGAGGACGGAGATCTTTTTCACCTCGGTTTAACCGATAAAACAGCAAAGTTTACCAAATTTGGCGGTAAAGGCGATTATGAAGACCTGACTATCATTAAGAATTTTGTTGTAGTGTTAAAAAGCAATGGCGAACTGCATACTTTCCCCATTGCTGGCATTAATGCGCCCGCTGTAGCCAATGTAGTTAAAACGAAAGACCTGGTACCAAAAGCTGAATACGAAGGACTGGCCGCTGATGAAAAATCAGGCATGATTTACATTTTAACCAAAGACAGTAAAGCCGATTCAAAAGCCAAAACCACCAGTATTTATGAATTTAAGGTTGCTGCCAACGGTACTTTTACGCCGGGTGGTCAGTTTGGATTGTCGCATAAGGATATTGAGAAAATGTCTGGCTCTTCCAGGTCAAAATTCCGCCCATCGGCGCTGGCTAAAAATGTAACTACCAACGAATGGTACGTACTTTCATCAATCAATAAATTGCTGGTGGTAACCGATGCCAGTTTTAAAGTTAAGGCCACCTATCCTTTACCTGGTAATTTCTACAACCAGCCGGAAGGTATCGCTTTTGATAAAGACAATAATCTTTACATTTCTAACGAGGGGGGTACCTTAGCTGCCGGAAATATTTTATTGTTTAAATTGAAAAAGTAGGTGTGAAAATCCGAAATCGGAAAGTCCGAGGTACAAAGTTTACTTGCAAAACAGGTAATTATAGCTTTTTTAATCATACGGCTTTTTCAGCGGTGAAGCAATCTTAAAACAGTAGCTTTCAGCTGCGTATTAAGATTGCTTTGTTCCTCGCAATTACATCTTGCTATCCATTTCATAATAAACCTTAATGCCTTTAATTCCTTAATGGGAAAAAGTACGAATAGCAGCTAATAACTATACTAAATGTGGCATTAAGCCACAAAAACAAATTAATTAAAATTAACTATCTTTATACAAACACCGGAATATGATTAAAAGATTTACCCTTTTTTCAATCTTATGTTTAACCAACCTCATTGCTTTTGCACAGGATGACGTGAAATACCGCGTAATTCTTTTTGGCGATGCCGGTGAAATGAATCCCGCTCAAATGCAGGATTTAAAAAATGCTGCCAAGCAAGTTATTCCTAAAAAAACTACCGTACTCTATCTCGGCGATAACATTTATCCAACAGGAATGGGTTTGCCAGGAAGTGTTGAAGAAGAAGAAACCAAAAAAATATTACATTCTCAGTTCGATCCCATGCGTAAAATGGGCGCTGCGGTATATTTTTTACCCGGCAACCACGATTGGGATAAATCAGGTCCAAAAGGGCTGGCCAAAATACAGGCCCAGGGCGATTATCTCCGCGCTCAGAACGATCCTTTGCTGAAGCTAATTCCCGATAACGGTTGCCCCGATCCCGTGGCGATTAAATTAACCGATAAATTGACCATTATTGCCTACGATAGCGAATGGTGGTTATTCCCGTATAATAAATTCAACAATAGTGGCGATTGCGATTGCCGTACCAAAGATGAAATACTGGTAAAAATGGAGCAGTTGCTCGAAGAAAATAAAGATAAAATGATTCTTCTGGCTTCGCACCACCCGTTTCAAAGTTACGGGCCACATGGAGGCTATTTCAACTTGCGTAACCATATTTTCCCCTTCACGTCACTAAACAAAAACCTGTACATCCCTATGCCGGTTTTGGGCTCTGTTTATCCTTTGTTGCGTTCAACGTTGCTTAGCCCCGAAGATTTAAATCATCCAGCCTATAAGGATATGATTAAATCAGTTACCGGTGTATTCGGCGATTACCCTAATGTTACCTATGTGGCAGGGCACGAACATGGTCTGCAGTTAATTAAAGGGAAACATTTACAGATCATTAGTGGCTCAGGTTCAAAAGTTTCGCCCAATAAAGAAGGTAAAACCTCGCTCTTTCACGAAATGCAGCAGGGGTATGTAGTAGCCGATCAGCTAAAGAACAATGACATACGGTACGAATACTACATTTACGCTGATACGAGTGTTAAACGCGTTTACAGTTACACCAAGAAATTCGAAACTATTAGTCAAAAAGTACGCAACCGCGATAAACCCATTACTGCCGATAGTATTTTTGTACGTATTAAACCTGAATATGATAGCGTTGGGCGTTTTCACCGCTTTATCTTTGGCGAAAATTATCGTAAAGAGTACGCGGAACAGACCAAAGTGCCGGTACTTAGGGTTTCGCAAATGATGGGAGGCTTAAAAGCTACACAACGTGGTGGTGGAAATCAGTCGCGGTCATTGCGCCTGGAAGATAAAAATGGAAAGGAATATGTGCTGCGCAGCGTAGAGAAATACCCTGAAGTGCTTTTACCACCGGCTTTGCGTGAAACTTTTGCCAAAGATGTAATTAAAGACAACATGTCGGCACAGCACCCCTTTTCTGCGCTGGTAGTGCCAGATCTGGCTAAGGCGGCTGGTATCCCGCACAGTTCACCAATTATTGGCTGGGTTTCGCCCGATGATAATCTGGGTGAATTTGAGCCTGCTTTTGCCAACACCTTGTGTCTTTTCGAAGAACGGGAGCCTGTTGGCGAATCGGATAGTTCGCCTAAAATGGATAAAAAATTAACCGAAGATAACGACAACAGGCTGGATGGCCCCGCCTGGGTAAAAGCGAGGGCATTTGATATTTTGCTGGGCGACTGGGACAGGCATGAGGATCAATGGCGTTGGAAAGAAACCAAAACCAAAGACGGATCACTTTATTCGCCAGTACCACGGGATCGCGATCAGGTATTTTTTAGCTCAGATGGTAAGTTACAGCGTTATACCCAATCTTCTTCGCTCTTACCGATGATGCAGGGCTACGAGCGCGGTATTCAAAATGTAAACTGGTTTTTATGGGAGGGAAGGGAAATCAGCAGCCGCTGGACAGCCAATATCGGCGAAGCAGAATTTGACAAGATTGTAAAAGATTTTTGCGCCAATTACAACGATGCCGTTTTCGAAAAAGCATTGAAAAAACTTCCCGAACCAAGCTACTCGCTGCACCACGATGCCTTTTTGGCACAATTACGGAACCGGATTGCCACGTTGCCTAAGCTGATGAACCAGTATTATCATTTCTTTAACCGAATTGTAGATATAGAGGTTACCAATAAAAACGAACGGATACAAATTACCGATGCGCCCGAAAACGGCCTGAATGTCAAAATCAATAAGATTTCGAAAGAGGGTAACATTAAAGACGAACTTTTTAACCGATCTTTCGACCCTAAAGTCACCAAAGAGATTCGTGTGTATATGCACAACGGAAACGACAGCCTGATCCTGAATAATAAAAATTCGGGGATTCGGATTCGCATCATTGGCGGCAAGGGCAGTAAAGTTTACGATTTTGCCAACAGTAATGCCAGTGTTAAGCTTTATGGCAGAACAGATAAGGCAACCTATCTGGGCGATGACCAAGGCAAGATCAGAAAAATTATCTCGAACGATACTGCTAACTTCAGCTATATCCCGAAGGATATGTACCGCCGTAATTCCTGGTTGCTAAATGCCGGTTACAATAATGATGACGGCGTTTTGTTGGGGTTAATTTACAGGCAAACCAACCCGGGTTTTAGAAAACAACCTTACGGTAACTCACAAACCGTTTCGTTTTTACACTCTTTTTCTACCAAAGCTTTTAGGTTTAATTATAAAGGAGAATGGTTAAAAGCATTGGGTAAAGGTGATATTGTGGTAAAGGCTGATATTAATGCACCTAATAATACCCAAAATTTCTTCGGCTTTGGTAATGAAACCCATTTCGATGAACATGGCGATGATATCAGGTATTACCGGGCACGCTTTAACATTTACCAACTCGATGCTGCCATCCGCTGGCGCCACCCAAAATCTACTTTTAGTGTTGGCCCGGCCTTTCAGTATTATAAACTTAACCAGGAAGATAATGCAGGCAGGTTTATAGAAAATTCAGCTCAGCTGCACTCATCCGATAGTTTAACCGTACGCAACGAAAAGGTATTTGCGGGCGCATTTGTAAATTTTACCAATAATACCCGGGATAATGATTTGTTGCCAACCTTAGGTAGTTATGTAGATTTTAAATTTTTGGGTTACAAAGGCGTAAATAAATATTCCAATTCAATTGGTCAGTTTACTGCCAGCATTGCCTTGTATAAAAATTTAGATGGCAGAAAGAATTTTATCCTTGCCGATCGTTTTGGTGGTGGGGTTACGGTGGGGAAACCCGCTTTTTATCAGGCTTTATATTTAGGCGGGCAAGGAAATCTGTTAGGTTACCGTCAGTTTAGGTTTGCTGGTGAGCACATGTTTTACAACAACTTGGAACTTAGGGCAAAACTTGGCGATTTGGTAAGCTATGTTTTACCCGGACAAGTTGGCTTATTAGGTTTTTACGATGTTGGCAGAGTTTGGAAACGTGACGAACCGTCAACAATATGGCACCACGGCGTTGGAGGCGGGGTTTATTTTGCTCCCGCATCACTAACAGTTGTGCGATTTGTGATCGGACACTCGAGTGATGGCTGGTATCCGTACGTATCGCTAAATTTTAGGTACTAAATTTGTGTAACATAATTATGGATGTTTTATCGAAGTATTACGTTCAGCAGACTAACATTGCATATGGTAGTAGCTACCTTTGCAAGAGTTTAGAAACTAATTAGATAACTATAATTTTTACCATATAGCAAAACTTATACAATGAACACCAATGTAATACAGATACATAAAAATGAATGTATTCATTGCCAGGTAGAATCAAGTCTGTCTTTTCGTCCACTTGTGGAGTATTTAAAGGGCCGTTTGAAAACAGAGAAATCTGTAAAATCAGAATTTTACAGGTTTCTACTTCAAAAAATAGAAAAAGACGATGTGCTTTTAGGTGGCATTAGCGCCGAAGATTTATCAAAATATAAAGATACGTTAGAATTGATTTTTACCATTCTAACGCCTTTAATGGATAATGAAGATGATTTGTTTTGGGCTTTGAGTACCCCAATTCCCGATCAGATATTTTTTAGTACCAATGCTTTTTACCAGTTTTTTAAAGATCACGATCCTAAAAATAAGGTAACCAAAGATAATGAGCCGGTAGAAAAGAAACAGCTGAAATTTATTTATAATACCATTTTAGCCCGTTTCTATAACTTTACCTCGGTGCTTAAAAATGAAATTATTTATGCCCACCTCAATCAGGAAACCAAGCTTACACAGTATTACAATATCCAGACCGATACCAAGTTTGTAGATATTGTGCACAAGGGCGATTTACCTGAGCTTAACTTTGAAGCGCTGGGTAAGCATTTTCAGGAGGAAACAGAATTAGAATACCTGGTAGAGCATTTGCCCCTGAAAAATTTTCATTTCGAAGGTTTTAGCATCATTTCCATTACCGATGTTACCTTACAGCATTCTATCGAAGGGATTCGCGGGGCTTTGGTTGATCACAATTACCAGACCGAAGCCTATACCCACGTTATACATGCGCTAAAAACCTTGAGTGGCAACAGCAAGCTTGAGTTTGGGCTAATGCCTTTCTTAACCGTAAACAATAAACTGGTTTTCGATAACCAGGAGTTTTCGCAAAGTATGCTCATCAATTCGGCAAAAGCATCCAATTTAGAAGAAGAAGTTTTTTATTCGCTGGTTGATAAATACAAAGAAAATCCACGGTCTATTTTTGTTAGTGCTATTAACGACGACCAGATAGAGAAGGATCCTTTTTTAAAGGTTTTGAAAGCCGCAGGAGTTTGTTCTTATTCGGTGCTGCCTATTTACTACAATAAGCAGCTTGCAGGAGTGCTGGAGGTTTATTCTAACGACGAAGTAGCTGTCGATGATAAATTGTTGTCGAGATTACGCCCGGCATTGCCTTTAATTGGCCAGCTTTTTCAATACAGTATTGAAGAATTTGATGCCAAGATGGATGAAATTCTGATGGATAAATTTACGGCTTTGCAACCCTCTGTTCAGTGGAAATTTAACGAGGCTGTTTGGCATTTCCTTCAACAAAATAATGGTTACCATAAGCTGAAAGAGATCGAAACCATTACCTTTAAGCATTTGTACCCGCTTTTCGGAGCGATTGATATTCGCAATTCCACCATTGAGCGTAACAAAGCGCTTAAAGATGATATGGAGGTGCAGTTGAATACCTTAATTGATACCCTAAAACTCATCCGCAAGCATGTTTCTTTAGAACTGATTGATAAGCTGATTTTTAATTGCCAGGACTGGATTAAACGAATCGGAGATTTTGCCTCTTCGAATGAGGAAAGCCAGCTGAACGAATTTTTGGAAATAGAAGTTTATCCTTTCTTATCTATTATTAAAGGAAATCATCCTAAAACAACCGAGGCTATCGATAAGTATTTCGAAGTAGTTGTACCCGAAACAGGTGCAGCATTCGAAAACCGCAGGCAGCTGGAAGTTTCCATGCAGTTGATCAATACAGAAGTAAGTCAGTATCTGGAAAGATCGCAATCGAAGCTGCAAGCCTCTTATCCTTGCTATTTCGCCAAATTTAGAACTGACGGGGTAGAGTATGATATATACATTGGTCAGGAAATTGCGCCTGAAAAGCCATTCGATTTGCTTTACCTGAAAAATATCCGTTTGTGGCAGCTTACGTCTATGGTTGATATTGCGCGTTTATCAAAGAGTTTAATAGCCGAAATGCCCCGCGCATTAGAAACTACGCAATTGGTTTTTATCCATTCAAATGCCATAGACATTAGTTTCAGAAATGATGAACGTCGTTTTGATGTAGAAGGTGCATATAACATCCGTTATGAGGTAGTTAAAAAGCGTATTGATAAAGTACTGGTGAAGGGTACATCCGAGCGTTTAACGCAGCCGCATAAAATTGCTTTGGTTTATTTTAATCCCGAAGAAGCTAAGGAGTATTTAGAGTACATCAAATACATGCAGGTTCAGGGTTTTTTAAATGATGATTTAGAGCAACTTGAACTCGATGAATTGCAAGGTGTTTCTGGTTTAAAAGCATTAAGGGTTGGCGTAAAGTACGTAGAAGAGAAAAAAGCAAAGACCGATGCTACGAAAAACTTAAAGCCGAAAGAAATCAAATCCATTGAGCAGGAAATTGCTAAAGTACTGCAGCATTAAATATAATTAAAACCTCCGATTCAAAACCGGAGGTTTTTTGCTTTATAAATAAAAAAGCTCCCGGATTGGGGAGCCTGAATTTCATTTGTGTGTGCTTATTATTTGATTGCTGCAATCTCTTTTTCAATAGCAGCAGTTTCTATCGAGCTGATGTTGGTTTTTAAAGCAGCAAACCTGTCAATCGTTAATTTTTGCGATTTGCCCATTACCAAAGTATGATTATCAGTCGAGCCACTTAATTTTAAGTCTGCATCCTCAGCAATTACAGTATACAGACCTTCTGAACTGGTATTGATATCGGCATGTGCATTTCCTTTTAAGAAAATCTGAAGGTATTTAGTATTTAATTTTCCATCAGTTTTAACCACTGCATTTTCAGAAGCCTCAATTCTATAAATGTCGTTAACCACCACTGTTAATTTTGTTTTTTCAGTGCTGGTAGAAGTAATTCTTAATGCATCCCCGTCTTGTATTACTTTTGCAGTTCCGTAGTTGTCGTCATTGTAAGAAATGCCAATAGTTCCTTTTTGAACAATAGTTAATTCTACATTTCCTTTTACCGAGATGCGTTTAAAATCAGAAATTTTTATGTTTTTCTCTGGTTCTTTTTCTGTTGCCGAAACACTGGTTGCAAATACGGCCGAAGATAAAACGATTGCTGTTAATGTAGTGGCGATTAGGGTTTTGATTGAGGTTTTCATAATATTTTATATTTAATAATTAAATGTTAATTAATTGTTATTGAATTGTTTAAGTCTGTTTTTGTTTTGTTTTGTAGATAAGACGCTGTGATTTGAAAAACGTTGCAGCACCTTTTACATTTTTATACAATCGACAAGTAATACTCGACCAACGGGCATAAAATCAAGACGAACAGAAGCAGCAATTTCAGGTTACAGAAATTTTTTGTCTGTATTGGTAAAATATTTAGTCGATTCTCATTTGCAAATAGTTTTTCGTTATCTTTAATCAGAAAATTATTCGGTTAATTATGAAGAAAAAAGTTGTGCTTGTTCAGGATAATAAAGATATCCTCGATATCATGGATCAGGTGCTGGAAGAAGAAGGTTTTGATGTAACTGCATCTCTAACAACCGAACCAATAGAAAAGCTAGATGAGATTGAGCCTGATGTGGTAGTAGTTGACGACCATATTAAAGGTAAAAAGAAAGGGTCTGAGGTCATTAAAGAACTTAAATCTGATCCCCAAACCGAAGATGTATCGGCAGTTTTAACCTCTACCTCAAATAATTTGCGTCAGGAGGCTGAAGATTGTAAAGCTGATGACTATATAGAAAAACCATTTGATTTAGATCATATGGTAAATGTAGTGAAGAAAAATACTTAATAATGAGGTATCAACTAATGATGAAAAAAAGTATTTTTTATTTATCGCTTACAGCAGTACTTTTTTTAATCGCTTCCTGTAAAAAGGAAATAGGGAAATGGGATGATAATATAAAGCTTTCTCAAAAAACGGTAAGTTTTAATTCCAATAACAATTCAATTGTCGTAACAACTAAAACCACTGGTTGGTGGTTAAGTAGTATTTCATTTAATAAAACTAATATTGATTTAAAAAATATTGAAAGAACAACCCAAAATTTTGTGGTTATCCAGCCTGATTTTAAGGTTGAGCGAAAAGAGGGAAATAAGATTATCATTACCATGAATCAGAATACTACAAATTCTGACAGGTTGTTATCCATAGGTTTGCAAAACGGAGATTATTTTGACGGATTGGAAATCACACAGTCAAAGTAAAACAACCATGTTTATCTTTCTAAAGTAGGTTTATAAGTATCCGTACTAACAGTAGCTTGTAATTCGTGCAAAATCTGGTATAAACCAAAATTGGTGCGGTTTATATAGATGAAATGTTTTACTCCGCGTGCCTGTTTAAATTCTGGCATTTTCGAAATCTTTTCTCCATAGGCATATAGCTGCTCAAAAAAATCGGGTTTACTAAAATCAAACACTGTACTGGTATAAGGTTTGGCAAACAGTTTAATCATTTCGCTGTACGATTTATAGTAAAACTCAATCTGTTCTGCACTATCATTGGCGTGGATCATCTCCAGTTGCCTGAAAGCTTCAATGGTCCTGTTTTTATCATTAAAAACATCAGTTGAAATTAGTGAGAAAAAGGGGTAGTAAAAATCATCTGGCATTTCTTTTATACAGCCAAAGTCGATTACACCTAAATTTTCATCCGGTGTAATCATAAAATTTCCCGGATGTGGATCGGCATGTACCGCTCTTAACTCGTGCTGCTGGAAATTATAGAAATCCCATAGTGCCTGGCCGATTTTATTGCGCAAAGCTGGAGAAGGATTGGTTTTTAAAAATTCTTTCAGGTGTAAACCCTCAATCCAATCCATGGTAATCATGCGTTTGCCTGAAAGTTCAGGGTAGTATTTAGGAAAAACCACATGGTTAAGGTTTTTACATGCTTCAGAAAACTCAATAGAACGCTTTACCTCCAGTTCGTAATCGGTTTCTTCGAGCAAACGCTCTTCAACTTCTTTTATGTAAATATTCAGTTCCCTTTCCGACATGCCTAATAAGCGGAAAGCAAATGGCTTTACCAGTTTCAGGTCAGATGATATGCTATCACCCACACCCGGATATTGAATTTTTACCGCAAGTTTTTTACCGTTTAAGGTTGCCTGGTGTACCTGGCCAATAGAAGCTGCATTACTCGAGGTAAGGTTAAAACTATCAAATATTTGCTCTGGCGTTTTGCCAAAGTTTTTGGTGAAAGTGCGTACAATTAACGGGCCCGAAAGGGGCGGGGCATTATATTGCGACTGCGTAAATTTATCGACATAAGATTTTGGCAGTATGTTTTTATCCATACTTAACATCTGAGCAATTTTTAAAGCACTGCCTTTTAGTTCACTAAGCGAGTTATAAATGTCGGTAGCATTATCTTCGTTAAGCTGTTCGCGGTCCATTTCTGGGTTAAATAGCTTTTTAGAATAATGTTTGATGTAATTACCGCCAATCTGGATACCTGTTTTAACAAATTTGGCTGAACGTTCTACCTTCGTAGTTGGGATGCTTTTTTGTGTCTTCATTTAAAATCCTAAAAACCCATTTTATCTGCAAATTTTCCGTTTCTGGATAAGAATTTGCCATATTCCAGCAAATTGTCAATAGGTGAGTGCTGAAAAAGATCAAAAGTTACGTTAATACCCTTTTCAATGGCTTCATCACTTTTTTCAAAGCCTTCGCTGTCGTCGTTAATCCAGAAATTAACAATAAAAGCAAACTGGATCCATAAGGCATCTTTATATCTTTTGCTCAGAAAACGGCGCTCGGCAAGTTCACCACTGGCTAAACCCTCATCAATAATTTCCTGTGCCAGATTTTCGAAAATAGGCTTAACGCCGCTGAGCACATCAGGTGTTGCAAATTTACCACGATAATTTTTTAGGCTGTAAACTACAAAACTCCGCTGGTTTTTCAGATTTTCGAGGTAACTGTAGAAAAATGAAAGCATTTTTTCGCGTGCCGTATATTGTGGCCATACTTCCTGTTCCTTTATTTTACTAATGGTTTCGAAAGTAAGTTCGAACCAGATAGTTTTTTCGATGCTTTCAAAAGAAGAGAAGAACTGATAAAAATCGGCCTCTGTAATTTTAAGTTTCTTAACGAAACTGTACACTGATTTTGGTTTTTCGTTTTGAGTTAAAACAAAGTCCAGATATGCTTTTCTAATTTGCTGAGCCGTTGCCATATAGCTGTTTTTACAAGTATAACGTTTTATCTATTGGCTTGTTTTTTTAACTACTCTATTTATTGATCATGCAATTGTAATAATCATTTTCAAAATATTTGAAAGTTTATTTATAGCTATTTTGTTTAGCTCTTTGTGGAAAATTATTTATGATAAAGCTAAAAATTTTAGTATTTTTGTTTTGAAATCACCCCTAAATAAAATAACGATATGATCCAGTTAAATGATTTTTTATATGGTAAGATGGAACTGCCTGCCGTATTTGCTGACCTGTTAAATACCGGTGTTTTAAAAAGATTGGGTGGTGTACATCAAAGTGGGGCAATATTTTTGGTTAATCCCGATATTTGTCATTCCAGGTTGGAGCATGCAATTGGTGTAACCTTATTGATCAGGATGCTTGGAGGCTCGGAACTGGAGCAAATTGCAGGTTTGTTGCATGATGTTTCGCATACTGCTTTTTCGCATGTTGGTGATTATGTTTTCGATAATACAGCTGAAGATTATCATGAAAAGATCTTTGCAGAAATATTGTGTAAGTCTGAAGTGCCTGATGTTTTGCTTAAATATGGCTATAACATCAGCGACATTTTGCATGGTACGTTTGATATTTTGGAACAGCCATTGCCCGCGCTTTGTGCCGATCGGTTAGACTATACCCTGCGTGATGGAATACATGGTGGGGTAATTTCACGTCAGCGTGCACGCCAGTTCTTAAAATCGGTTGTTTTGAGCGAAGGTAAAATTGCTGTTAACGATGAAAATGAAGCTGTCTGGATTAATGAAGCTTTCGAGAAACTGAATAATGAAATGTTTAAACTCCCGCTTCATTTATATGCCAATGGCAAAATGGCCGAACTGATTAAACGTTTTTTAAATAAAGGGCTTTTAACCGAAAGTGATTTGTTTAAAACAGATACCTTATTGCTAAATAAAATACGCACAAATTATGAAGGGTATGAAGCCATAAAAGCCATAAAGCAATTACGTGGTTTTGCAGAATTTATGCGTCATGGAGCAGTTCCTAAAGTAAAAACAAGGACTTTGAATGCACAATTGGTATAGAAATATTAATAATCAATTTAGATATCTGGTTGCTTAATGTATTTAATGATTGATACACTTTTTTTGGAATGAAATAGCTTGAAGAACTATTTCAGGATAATTAACGTATCTTGTAAAAAAGAAGAAATATGTCGGCATTAGAAATAATATTAATTGGGGTGGTGATCCTGCTTATTTTTGGTGGTAAAAAACTACCTGAATTAATAAGGGGAATAGGGAAGAGTGTGAAAGAATTTAAAGAGGCAAAAGATGAGCCATCTGCTCAAAAATAAAGCATTTTCAGGTCAAATATTTAGGAGTTGTAATTTCTGTTGGTTAAACCAGTTTCAATGCGCTTAACCCGAAACTTTCCATACACTTTGTTGTTTTAGTTAAAATGAATATTAAGATGGAAAATCAAAAACAAGATCTCGAAAAATCAAAGGCTGATTTTGTAACAGAAAATATCAAACATCCTGTTAAAGGTATTAACGATTGGAACGACCGTTTGGACCAAAATCTCGAGCCGGAAGATCATAACGATACCCTGGCAGATGAAAAAGCCAAAGATTTTTCTGCTAAGTATGGTAGTGGTGATCAATCTGATCAAAACAACAGCTGAATATTAACTGTTTAATTGATCTCAAGGAAAAACTTTTCATGTTAACCTTTATGCTTCCTGTTGAGTTTTAGTATTAAAGGATTCTATTTGTTTGTGCAATTTTTTTACACTATGCCTGTGGTTTATTACACGAAACGGTAATTTGTTGCCAAAAAAAAGTTATTTTTTTTTCATGTGCTTTGATTAATAGTATATTGCATATCTAATCAAACTTACATGTATAACGTTTTTCAACTAAGCTGATAGGTAATGAGCAGGCATTGGTTATTAGTTGTATTTTTCCTATTGCTGTTTAAGGCAAGTGCTGTTTTTTCGCAGAATACGTCAAACAAGGGCAAAGACTTTTGGGTGGCTTATAGCGGGCATGTCAATGGTACTGCTTCTAAACTTACCTTGTTTTTATCTGCTGATAAAGCAGCAAATTATACCGTATACATCGGAAATACAGTTATTACAAGTGGCAGCATTGCTACAAATACCTGCTTGCCCATAATCATTGATCCAAATAGTCATCCTGTTTATATTGACGGAAGCGATATTGTTGAAAGCGATAAAGGTATTCATGTAGTTACCGATACCCCAATATCGTTGTATAGTGTAATTTCTTTTAACGCAAGAACGGGAGGGACTTTGGTTTTGCCCACCAATACCTTGGGGAAAGAGTATTATACTTATTGTTACCAAAGTACAAATACGAACGGAAATTATGCAGAATTTACAATTTTAGCTGTTGAAGATGGTACTGAAATTGAAATCACACCCACTAAGGGAAATGCAGCACACGCAGCAAATACAACTTTTACCATTACGCTAAATAAAGGTCAAATTTATCAGTTTCAAGCCAGGGATGATTTGTCTGGAAGCCATATTAAATCAACAACAGGTTGTAAGTCTATAGCGGTTTTTTCGGGTAATACCTGGGCTTCTTTTTGCGAACAAGGTAGTAACCGCAACGCAAGTGGCGGAGATAATCTCTATCAGCAATTATTTCCGGTTACTGCCTGGGGCCGTAATTTCGTAACTGCGCCTTTTTACAATACCATTCATGGCAATACCGATATTATCCGGGTAATTGTTTCAGAAGATAACACTGTTTTAACTGTTAACGGCAGCACAACCAATGCCAATGGAACCACATTAAGTAATCCATATAGTAAAGGCGCTGTAGTTACTTTTTTTTCTACCTCTGCGAATGTAATTTCAGGCTCAAAACCTATTTCAGTTGCGCAATATCAAACCTCGCAAACCTGTAACTTAAGTAACCGGGCGCAGGTAAATCAAAATGGCGGGGATCCGTATGAAGGTGACCCTGAAATTACGGTACTCAATCCTGTAGAACAAACATTGAGTAATATTACGGTATATTCTAAATTAAATGGTGTTCCCACCAATATCAAAAAGTTCTTCATCAACGTAATTATTAAAACGGCTGATATACCTTCTTTACGTTTAGATGGTAAAGCCGTTTCCGGCTTTGTGAGTATTGATGCCGAGTATAGCTATGCGATAATAGATGTGAGTTTAGATGGTCAGGACCAACACCGTTTAACTGCTGCCGGAGGTTTCTCGGCAATAGCATATGGTTATGGCTATGTAGAATCGTATGCTTATCTTGCAGGTGCTAATATTCAGAATTTTACTTTTCAGCCCCAAAATGAAGCTACAGGTAAAAATGTTACCAGTGGTTGTTTGGGCGAAATTATCAGGCTCAAAATCAATTTGCCTTATCAGCCCACCAAATTAATTTGGGATGTGCATAATGGCGATGGTGTGATTGAACAAAATGCACCCACTTCAATATCTAATTTTACCGATAACGGTATTACGTATTACACCTATTTTTATCCCAACGAAATTAAATACGATCTTCCGGGCGATTACCAGTTTAAGGTAATTGCGACTAAACCGGCTGCCGATGATTGTGGAACTACAGAAGAGCTGATTGCTGATTTTACGGTTGACAAGGAGCCAACGGCTGACTTTGAAGTGAATAAAAACAATTGTGCCAATTCGCCTGTAGCTTTTAAAGATAAAAGTCTTTCCAATTCTGATACACGAACTATCAATACCTGGTTGTGGGATTTTGGCGATGGAAATACTTCAACTGAGCAGAATCCGGAGCATAAATATGTTAGACCGGGTGTTTATAAAGTAATTTTAACGGCTACAACCGATTCTAAATGCGCTAAAGTCTCTGAATTTCAGGGAATAACGATCAATCCTCAGCCGGTTTCCAATTTTGACGTTAAAGGCCTGTGTGTAGATTTGCCCGTAATTTTAACCGAAAAATCGACCATTGAAAGTCCTGGTAGCATTGTAGAGTGGCGATGGAACTTTGGCGATGGATCAGCGGAAGTAAAACTATTTAACAATAGCCCTCCAGTTCATAAGTATGCAGCAACAGGTGATTATATTATAACCCTGATAACGGTAAGCAATTTAGGCTGTGCAAGCGAAGCTAAGACTCAAAACGTAACTGTAATTGATCCGCAGGTTGTTGATTTTATCATGCCAGATTTTTGTTTGGATGACGGTGTAGCGCGGTTTAAAAATACAACCAAAAATGCTGATGGCACAACAACGGGTTTAACAGCTGTTTGGAAGTACGATAATAATAATCCGCTGGCAACATCTACCGGTTTTGATGGTGCTTTTGCTTACGGGGCAACAGGCGATTATACCGTTACTTTGACTGTGAAGAATGCTGATGGATGCGAAAAGAGTATATCGAAAACATTTACCGTAAACGGGTCGGTAAAAGAGGCCAGCTTCGATATTGTAAAGAATAATGTTTGTGTAAGTGATAAAATTGTAATCAAAAATACATCAACTACTTTTGCTGGCAGGATTACCAAAATTGAAATTTACAGGGATTATCCTAATGAAACCAGTATCTATAAAACCATACCTTATCCAGACGATAGCGATATAGAAATCGAATACAATACTTTTGGAGGTACTGTTGATCGTTCACCAAATATTAGGTTGATAGCTTATTCGGGCGAAAGCTGTTTTAAAACAGTGGAGAAACAGGTTGTAGTAAAACCCATACCGCAATTGGAATTTGCCGATATGCCTGCAGTTTGCGAAGCTGATGGTACAGTTTTAATTGTACAAGCCTCACAAAAAGTTGAAGAAGAAATGCCGGGTACCGGTGAATATGCCGGCGACGGGATAAAAGCAGATGGTACCTTTAACCCTAAAATTGCAGGACTCGGATCGCATATTATTACCTACACTTATACTGGTGATAACGGCTGTTCTAATTCGATCAGTAAAGAAATAACGGTATATGCATCACCGGTTGCTGATGCGGGTACATTGATTTACATTTTGGCCGGCGGACAAATTGAAATTCCGGCTACTGCCGAGGGCACTAACCTGAAATACGAATGGTCTCCCGGTATAGGTTTAAATAAAACAGATGTGTTAAGGCCCCTTGCTTCGCCCGAAAAGGATACTGAATATACCCTAACGGCTACTACGCAGCCTGATGGTTGTGCAACAACATCAAAAGTGCTGGTTAAAGTATTGCAGGCACTAACCCCTCCAAATACTTTTACACCCAACGGTGACAATATTAACGATACCTGGAACATTAAATATCTGGAGTCTTATCCCAATGCTACAGTTGAAGTTTTTAACCGAAACGGAAACAGGGTATTTTTTAGCAATGGATATAAAGTTCCATTTGATGGGAATTATCAGAATGGTCCGCTACCTGTTGGTGTTTATTACTATATTATTAACCCAAGAAACGGACGTAAAACAATAACCGGTCCGTTAACCATAATCAGATAAACTTGAAGAAACTGCTCGTCATATTGATGTTTTTAGGTTCACTTAATGCTTTTTCGCAGCAAAAGCCACAGTATACCCAATATATTTTCAACCAGTACCTGTTAAATCCGGCGCTTTCCGGTATTGAAAACTATATTGATTTTAAAGGAGGTTACCGCAAACAATGGTCGGGTATCACCGATGCGCCCCAAACTTCTTTTATATCGGCACACTGGGCCTTGGGTGATAACCAGTTGTGGAGTAACGCGCTTACCGCTTTCCCCGAACAAACCGGAAACCCGATGGATCGCAATTATATGCAGAATTATATGTCGTCACCCTCACACCATGGAATGGGCGTAACCGCAGTACTCGATAAAACCGGACCGGTTAAGAGACTGGATGCTAATGTCACTTATGCCTATCATTTGCAGTTGAGCAATAATTTTAACCTTTCGGCTGGTGTTGCTGCAGGAATTTCGAGTATTTCGCTCGATGTAAATGCTTTAACATTTGATACGCCATACGATCCGGCATTAAACAGGGCTTTGATTAATCAGGTAAAACCTGATTTAAGCATCGGATTGTGGTTATATGGTGCCCGGATGTTTGCCGGTGTCTCTGTTCAGCAAATTTTGCCGCAGAAATTAAGTTTTACCGGAGAAAACAGTTACAATTTAGGTAAGGAAGTGCCACATTATTTTGCTACGGCAGGCTATAAGTTTTTTGTAGATGATGAGATTTCAGCTATCCCTTCAGTTATGGTTAAATATGTTTCTCCGGCACCGGTATCAGTAGATCTAAATATGAAATTGGCCTTTAAAGACAAGGTTTGGCTGGGGGGGAGCTATCGCAAAGACGATTCTTTCTCGGCCATGGCCGGATTTAATATAGGGAAAATGGTTAACCTGACTTATTCTTACGATTTTTCTACCTCTGCACTAAACCAGGTAAGCAATGGTAGCCATGAAATTGTTTTGGGTTTAATGCTCAACAATATTTATAAAGTACCTTCCTACATTAAAATGTGGTAAGTCCATTTTCAGCAGGTAGTTTACCATTTGCAATTCAATAATTTCAGATATGAATTAACTGAAAACAAAAAACTACCAGCTAAACTAAAGTTCTTTTCTTAACCTTGCTACCGGAATATTCATTTGTTCCCGGTATTTTGCAACTGTTCTTCTGGCAATGTTGTAACCTCTTTCCTTTAATATTTCGGTTAGTTTTTCGTCGGCTAAAGGTTTGCGCTTATCTTCGTTACCGATACAATCCTCTAATATTTTTTTAACTTCCTTGTTCGAAACTTCCTCTCCGTTTTCGGTTTGGATAGCTTCTGAGAAGAATGATTTTAATAAGAAAGTACCAAATTCTGTTTGCACGTATTTGGAGTTGGCCACGCGGGATACGGTCGAAATATCCATATCAATTTTATCTGCGATATCTTTCAGGATCATTGGGCGCATTTTACGCTCATCAGCAGTTAAAAAGTACTCATACTGATAGTGCATGATGGCATTCATGGTTTTCAACAAGGTTTGTTGGCGCTGTTTTATGGCATCAATAAACCACCGCGCTGAATCCAGTTTCTGTTTTACGAACTGAACCGCTTCTTTTAATTTTTTATCTTTTGATGCAGCCTTATCATAGTGCTCGAACATTTCCTGGTATGAGCGGCTTACTTTTAATTCAGGAGCATTTTTAGAGTTTAAAGTTAAAATGAGTACACCATCATTGTTGCTGATGTGGAAATCTGGGATAATCTGCATCTGCTTGGTGGTTACCTGATTAGCATCTCCCGGCTTAGGGTTTAAACGCAAGATTTCGCTCACCACTTCTTTAAGCTCTTCACTATCTAGGCCTAAACTTTTTTCGAGTTTATCATAGTGCTTGCGGGTAAACTCATCCAGATAGTTTTCCACTACATTCATCGCTTTTATGATGATCGGATTGTTTGCATCTTTTCGTTTTAACTGAATTAACAAACACTCTTTAAGGTCTCTGGCACCAATGCCCGGAGGGTCAAAGCTTTGAATCAGCTTTAACATTTCGAGTACGTCTTCCTCTTCAACCATTACATTTTGTGAAAAAGCAAGATCGTCAATCATTGAGCCCAGTGGACGGCGTAAATAACCATCGTCGTCTAAGCTGCCAATAATCTGTTTGCCAATAATAAAATCCTGGTCAGATAATGGAATAAGGTCTAACTGCTCTTGTAAACTTTCAAAAAAAGTGCTTTCGATGGCAATAGGGGTCTCTTTTTTCTCCTCATCGTCATCACCATTATTGTAGTTTGTGCTGTAGTCGTTTGTTGCATCGTCCTGCAGGTAATCATCTACATTAAACTCATCCATGCTGGTATCTTCTGCTGATTGTTCATAATCATCAGGACCATCATTTAAATCATCATATTCACTTTTGGGCTCATCCTGCGTCATTAAACTTGGATCTTCCAAAGCCGGATTTTCTTCCAGCTCTTCTTTTACACGGGTATCTAATGCAACAGTTGGCACCTGCAACAGCTTAATAAACTGTATTTGCTGGGGCGATAACTTTTGTAATAATTTTTGTTGTAAGTGTTGCTTTAGCATAGTATGTATAAAAGAATGGGCAAAAATAAACAATTGATTTCAGATATTCTGCTGAATTAGCCTAAATGCTTTTGATATGTTTGGTTTTTAAATTATTTCCTAAACATTTGTATTTCGTTTTATGTTTGCTAATTTTAATAAAAAACTAAAACTTAATTTAAAAATGGGATTTGTAAAAGAATTTAAAGAATTTGCTATAAAAGGCAACGTAATGGATCTTGCCGTAGGGGTAATTATTGGCGGTGCCTTCGGAAAGATTATCGACAGTGTTGTTAATGATTTGGTAATGCCAGTTGTTGCTGCAATTATAGGTAAGCCCGATTTTAGTAATTTGTACGTGGTATTACGTGGAGCTGTGCCAGAGGGAACAGCACTCGCTGATGCAAAAAAAATAGATGGCGCTGCAATTTTTGCATACGGTAACTTTATTACAGTAGCCATTAATTTCTTATTACTGGCACTGGTTATTTTCCTGATGGTTAAAGCCATTAATCAAATGAAACGTAAAGAAGAAGCAGTAGCTGCGGCTGCGCCCCCTGCACCAACAAAAGAAGAAGTGCTTTTAAGCGAAATCAGAGATTTATTAAAAGCAAAAGCATAATCAAAAAACGCTGCAGATTTGTCCCATCTGCAGCGTTTTTTTAATAGCTCCTTTTTACTGCCGGGTCAGTAATAATGATGTAATCTCCCAGTTTTTTAAACTTTCCCCAATCAGGATTAGCGAAACTTTGGTCTGAAAACGAAGAAATATTTAATATTTTTAGTTTCGGGCTCGTTTGTGCCAGTTTAGCTAATGTACCCAGTTTTTCGTCACTGTGAAAACGGCCGTTAAGCTGTAGTATTTTAAATCCTTTATTTAATTTGGCAAACTTGTCAATAGACCAGGCCATTGTTGCATCCCACAAATTTTGTGTCTGATAAATTTTCATCGATCCCATACTATGCCCGCCTAAAGTTTCCGTAAATTTGTCGTAATACCTGCCCTGCGCTGTATCGATAGGGAGGGGAGGTAAAAAACTGAGGGAGCCTTTCGGAAGGTGCTCTAAAGTCTTTAAGCCATTCATGGTAACTGCATTGCTGTAGCGTGCTGCTGCATTTGCAGCAATAACGGGTAACTTTTGCTGTCTGGCTTGTTCTATTAAAGGCTTGTAATCTTTGTAATTTCCCCAGGCCCGGCCTTCTTTAATAAAGTTTTTTTCCGAAATTAGTCCTGCAAGGTATTCATTTATAACAGGTTGTACATCAGTATGAAACATCTCTAAAGATAACGCTGTTTTTTGCGGATACCTGTTACTTAGTTTTTTAAAAATTTCAGCTTCCAGGTAATGGCCAACTGAATCGTTATGATCTTCGCCAAAGAAAAGTACATCAGCCTGATCCATATCAACAATTAAGTCATCAAGGCTAATCGTTTTTTGTTTTCTTACGTCGAAAATCTTATAACGGGTATTTATATCTTGTGCCTGGAGCCTGCTGCAAAGGCCCAGGCCAATAATCATTAGGAGGAATTTCATATTTCAAAGTAACAAAATAATTTTCGCCGATAAAATGAGGCCGCTTACCGCCTTTTATCCAGTTTCTGCACTTACAGTATGGGCGCTCCTCAGGTTTATCAATACTTTTGGTTAGTAAATGATAGACACAATGGAAAATCTCAATATAAACGAAAATAGCCACATTAAAAACTCAGGACGGATTTGGAGTGGCGTAATCATAGTGGTGATCGGGCTCGCTTTTTTGCTGGATAATATCGGGCTTGATATTCCCAACTGGATCATCAGCTGGTCTAATTTTTTAATTGTTCTCGGACTTTTTATCGGCGCACGGCGTAATTTCAGGGGTATAGGCTGGCTGATTTTAGTTTTAATCGGAGCTTACAATACCCTCGACGATATGGGGCTCGATTTCGATTTCTCTAAATATGCGTTAGGTGTGGGTTTAGTAATAGTCGGGGGCTTTTTAATCTTCAGACCTAAAAATTCATTTAAAGATGGCGGTTTGTTTCGCAGGAGCAAAAATGATAAGCTGGATTCTACGACCTTTGGTTATGATAAAACAGCAAATAATAACGATATCATTGATGTAATGGCTGTTTTTGGCGGTAGTCATCAAACCGTGTATTCTAAAAACTTTCAGGGTGGCGATATTACTGCTGTTTTTGGTGGGGCCGATATTGTAATGACCCAGGCTGATTTTCCGGAGACCGTTTCACTGGATGTTACCGCTGTATTTGGAGGTATTAAGCTAATTGTGCCTCAAAACTGGGCCATCAAATCGAATGTAACTGCACTATTTGGTAGCGTTGAAGATAAACGGGCGCATACCATGCCAGTGGGCGAAATGCAGAAAACGCTGATTTTGAATGGTACGGCCTTATTTGGAGGAATAGAGATTAAAAGTTTCTGATGTTATATAAAATCATTGCCTATGAAGTGGTTTGCAGTAAATTGTATTTATCAGGTAATCTGTGGCGAAGGCAAACATGCGCCACAGTTTAATGAACAAACGCGTTTAATAAAAGCTATCGGGCAAATGCAGGCCCTTGATAAGGCCAGATTAAACGCAGTAAATTTTAACCCGCCGTTTAATAACTGTAAAGGTGAAAAAGTGGTGTGGAAGTTTATTGGTGTTGGGGGAATATCAGTGGTTGAGGAACCTGCTGATGGTGTGGAGGTTAGCTCCAGTATTGTAGAGCCCGAATCGGTTGATCAGTATCTGGAAAAGCTCAAACACCGCAATCAATCATTAATTAATCAAAACTGTTTTGACAACTAGACCTTTATCCGTTCCACAGATACAAAAAACATCACTCTCCTTTGCGGTAGTTTGGGTGATATTGTGTGCTGTTGGATTACATTATGTCGTAAATTTTTCATGGTGGATATCGGTTACAGACAGCCTGATCAATAATATTTTATTGGCACTGGCCTGTATTGGTATCAGCAATATGCTGGGCTATTATCAACCTAAAAATGAACGTATCTTGTATGTGCTCATCATAACTGTTGCGCTCACCTTTGTAATTATTTACGCTGCAAAATATTCCTTACTGTACATCTTTGCCGATTATAAAGAGTACAACGATTTTTATCATTTTTCTTTTGCTTTTCGAGGCTTAATCTCTTTTATGTGCCTGGGTTGGTGTGCGCTGGCCAATATTCTATGGTACCGTTTAGAAGAGCAGTCTGAAACCCACGAAAGACTTTCAGCGGCTAAAAATCTGGCCAAAGAAGCAGAGTTAAATAAGTTAAGGCATCAGTTGCAACCACATTTCCTGTTCAATAGCTTAAACTCGGTGTTTGCGCTAACAATGGTTAACCCTAAAGAAGCAGGGGTAATGATTACCAAACTGGCTGCTTTTTTGCGTGGTACTTTGAAACGTGATGATGAGTTGTGGGTTTCCGTTGAAGAAGAAATGGAATACATTCAGTTATACCTGGATATTGAAAAAGTAAGGTTTAGTCACCGTTTAAATATAGAGGTAAATGTTGCCGAAGATACCTTAAACCTTTGCTTACCGGGTACTTTGTTGCAGCCCATTGTCGAGAATGCCATTAAGTTTGGACTTTACAATACCTCTGCCGGCATTACCATTAAGATAGATGTTACCGTAGATCAGAATTTACTGTCGCTACGTGTGCAAAATCCTTTCGATCCTGAAATGAAAGCTGCCGGAGGTACTGGATTTGGTTTAAGTGCCATTAAACGGAGGTTATATCTGTTATTTGCGAATACACATCTGTTACAGACCGATATTGAGGCAAATAATTTATATATTACCACCCTAAAAATTCCACAAAAAAATGATCAGAACAATACTAATTGATGATGAGCCTTTAGCTAGAGATATTGTAAAATTCTACCTTTCCGATCATGCTGAAATAGAGATTGTTGCCGAATGTGGAGATGGTTTTGAAGGCTTAAAAGCAATTACCCAACATAAACCCGATCTGATTTTTCTGGATATACAGATGCCTAAAATCAGTGGTTTCGAAATGCTCGAGCTGGTTGAAGATAAACCTGCTGTAATATTTACTACTGCTTTTGACGAATATGCCATTAAAGCTTTTGAAGTAAACGCCGTAGATTATCTCCTTAAGCCAATCGATAAAATGCGTTTTGATGCTGCGGTTAAAAAAATACCAGCCAAATTAAATCAGACTGAAAATACGGAAGCGGTTTTAGATGCAGCAGCACTTAGTCCGGCGCAAAACAATCGGGTAGTGGTTAAAAAAGACGGGGTAATTAAAATTATCCCGGTTGCTGATATCAACTACCTTGAAGCCGACGACGACTATGTAAAACTGAGTACCATTGATGGTGTATATTATAAGAATAAAACCATGGCTTATTTTGAGCAAACGCTTGATGCCAGTCAGTTTATCCGGATACACCGTTCTTACATCATCAATCTGGCCCAGGTAACCAAAATAGAGCTTAAAGAGAAAGATAGCTATGTCGTGCTGCTAAAGTCAGATATCTGGCTTCCGGTTAGCAAAACAGGTTATGTAAAGCTGAAAGCGGCTTTGGGATTGTAAGCGGTAAGTTAAAATTAAACAGTGAATAAAATATATTACCGCATTCTTTTGGGCACTGCCATATTTGGACTCTTTCTTTTTGCATTTGGTATTGTAAATACCATGGTAAGTTTAAAATACGAAACGGATGGAGGCAGCGATTGCATTTCCAAGATAACGGGAGATAATCTATGCGAATCTATTATGCGGATGAAGTCTTATTTGGGAATATCTTTTTTATTGGCACTGGTTCTTCTAATTTTTAAAAGAAGGATTAGTTAGCCCAGGCTAATTCAGTGATCATTTAACGATTATAAAAAGTGTTACAGCTCATTTTTGAAAAGAATTATTACATTTGCAGCTAAATAGAAAAAATAATAATTAATCACTCTTGCATTTGTAGAGAAATCGCTTTATATTTGCACCTCTTAATTTTACAATAGATAATATACAGTCATGA
>Ga0308157_10000953_pt1 | contig 72069 bp, 58 predicted proteins | sample PhyBR1_FD_201035 | JGI IMG/M metagenome (GOLD analysis project Ga0308157, IMG submission 201035) | Phyllosphere microbial communities from UC Gill Tract Community Farm, Albany, California, United States - DLSLB.R1 | ecosystem: Host-associated > Plants > Phyllosphere > Unclassified | place: USA...
AAAAACATCAGCGTATGGAACAGGAATTATTACTACAAGAAAACAAAGACAGATTTGTGCTTTTGCCGATTAAGTATCCGGCAATCTGGGAAATGTATAAAAAGACCGAAGCTAGTTTTTGGACTGCAGAAGAAATTGATCTTTCTGACGACCAGAAACACTGGGATAATTTAAATGACGGCGAAAGACATTTTATTTCTCATATTCTTGCTTTCTTTTCTGCTAGTGATGGTATTGTAAACGAAAACCTGGCCGTAAACTTCATGAGTGAGGTTCAGTTGCCGGAAGCCCGTTGTTTTTATGGTTTCCAGATCATGATGGAAAACATCCATGCCGAAACCTATGCGTTGTTAATCGATACTTATATTAAAGATCCGGAAGAAAAAGACCGTTTATTCCACGCCATTGATACTGTACCTGCAGTGAAAAGGAAAGCTGAATGGGCATTGCGCTGGATCGATAACGGAACTTTTGCAGAACGTTTGGTGGCTTTTGCTGCGGTTGAAGGTATTTTCTTCAGCGGAAGTTTCTGCTCTATTTTCTGGTTAAAGAAACGTGGCTTAATGCCGGGCTTAACTTTCAGTAACGAGTTAATATCGAGAGATGAGGGTTCTCACTGCGAATTTGCGTGCTTGTTATACAGTATGTTGAGCAATAAATTGAGCGAAGAACAGGTGCACTCTATCATCAGCGATGCGGTAGAGATCGAAAAAGAATTTATTACCGATGCCTTGCCGGTAGCCTTAATTGGTATGAATGCCAAATTAATGAGTCAGTACATTGAGTTCGTAGCCGATAGATGGTTGCAGGAATTGGGTTACAAGAAAATATACAATGCAACCAATCCTTTCGATTTTATGGAAATGATTTCGTTGCAGGGTAAAACCAACTTTTTCGAAAAACGTGTTGGCGACTATCAGAAAAGTGGTGTATTGACCGCTGCAGATAACAAAGCACAGGCGTTTTCATTAGATGAAGATTTTTAAGTAAAAAGGTAGATGGCAGCAGGTTTCAGGCTATTTTATATCAATGCTTGTTGCCCGCACTTGATACCAATTAAATAAATAATAAAAATACAAACGTGATGTTTAAATCTTGATACCAGTTACTGGCTACTCAATACTTAACCTTCACCACTTGATACAAACTTAATCTCATAAAATATGTTCGTACTAAAAAGAGATGGCCGGAAAGAGCCGGTGCAATTTGACAAAATCACAGCACGCATTCAAAAACTTTGCTATGGTTTAAATTCAGATCTTGTAGATCCGATTGACGTTGCTAAAAAGGTAATCGAAGGCTTATACGATGGGGTAACTACCTCAGAGCTGGATAACCTTGCTGCAGAAACAGCCGCATCGTTAACCACCAAACACCCTGATTATGCCTTGTTAGCTTCGCGTATTGCGGTTTCTAACCTGCATAAAAACACCACTAAATCATTCTCGGGTACGATGAAAATGTTGTACGAATATTTCGACCCGAAAGCGCAGAAGGAGGCACCTCTTATCGCTGATGATGTTTATGAGATTATTGAAAAAAATAAGGATATTTTAGATAGTTCTATCATTTACGACCGCGATTTCGGTTTCGATTATTTCGGTTTTAAAACTTTGGAAAAATCTTACCTTTTAAAAGTGAATGGTCAGATTGTTGAGCGCCCTCAGCATTTGTTTATGCGTGTTTCTGTTGGTATCCACAAAGAAGATATCGAAAGCGCAATTAAAACCTATAACTTAATGAGTGAGCGTTGGTTTACACATGCTACGCCAACGTTGTTCAATGCAGCTACACCTAAGCCTCAAATGTCGTCATGTTTCTTGTTAACCATGCAGGATGACAGTATTGAGGGAATTTACGATACTTTAAAACAAACCGCTAAAATTTCGCAAAGTGCCGGTGGTATTGGTTTAAGTATCCACAATATCCGTGCAACCGGTTCATACATTGGTGGTACCAACGGTACCAGTAATGGTATTATCCCGATGTTACGTGTATTTAACGATACTGCCCGTTATGTAGATCAGGGTGGAGGTAAACGTAAAGGTGCTTTCGCTATTTATTTAGAGCCTTGGCATGCTGATGTTTTCGAGTTTTTAGATTTACGTAAAAACCACGGTAAAGAAGAAATGCGTGCCCGCGATTTATTCTATGCACTTTGGATCAACGATTTGTTTATGCAGCGTGTTAAAGATAATGGCGACTGGACTTTATTCTGTCCGCATGAAGCACCAGGTTTAGCAGATTGTTTCGGTAAAGAATTCGAAGATTTATATACCAAATACGAAGCAGAAGGCCGTGGCCGAAAAACGGTTAAAGCACAGGAGCTTTGGTTTGCCATTTTAGATTCGCAGATTGAAACCGGTACACCTTATATGTTGTTTAAAGATGCAGCGAACAGCAAATCTAACCAGCAAAACTTAGGTACCATTAAGAGCTCTAACCTGTGTACCGAAATTATCGAGTATACCTCTAAAGATGAAGTTGCGGTTTGTAACTTAGCTTCGCTGGCGTTGCCACGTTTCGTTATCAACGGTGCTTTCGATCACCAAAAATTATACGATGTAACTTATCAGGCTACTTTAAACCTGAACAAGATCATCGATCACAACTATTACCCTGTTCAGGAAGCTGAAAACTCTAACATGCGCCATCGTCCCGTTGGTTTAGGAGTACAAGGCTTGGCTGATGCCTTTATCTTATTGCGCTTACCTTTCGAAAGTGATGAGGCTAAGCGTTTAAACAAAGATATCTTCGAAACGATTTATTTTGCTTCGATGTCGGCTTCACACGATTTAGCGGTGAAACACGGTCCTTACCAGTCATTTAAAGGTTCACCATTATCAAAAGGTAAGTTCCAGTTTGATCTGTGGAATGTAACACCAGATAGCGGCCGTTGGGATTGGAATGCATTGCGCAAAAAAGTAGTTAAAGATGGTGTGTACAACTCATTATTGGTTGCACCAATGCCAACTGCATCTACTTCACAGATTTTAGGTAACAATGAGTGTTTCGAACCTTATACTTCAAACATTTACACCCGTCGTGTATTGAGTGGAGAGTTTGTGGTAGTAAACAAACACTTATTGAAAGATTTAGTGGCCTTAGGTTTATGGAATAACGATATGAAAAACAAAATCATATTGGCTAACGGTTCAATCCAGGCTATTCCTGAAATTCCGGATTACATTAAAGAATTGTACAAAACCGTTTGGGAGATCAAGATGCGTAACATCATCGATATGGCTGCCGACCGTGGTGCCTACATCTGTCAGTCGCAATCGTTAAACCTGTTCGTAAACGCGCCGAATACCTCAAAATTAACCTCAATGCACTTCTATGCATGGGAGAAAGGTTTGAAAACCGGTATGTATTACCTACGTACACAAGCTGCTTCGCAAGCTGTTAAATTTACAGTAGAGAACCAGGGCGGTAAGGCAATTGAAGCAGTTATTCCGGCTGAAATTCCTCAGGATCAGGTAGCAGAAGAGATCATCACTGGTCCGGTTTGTACCATGGAAGAAGGTTGCATTAGCTGCTCAGGTTAATCTCACACAGTCGTCATGCTGAATTTATTTCAGCATCTCTAATAGTTCCTGAAACGAGTTCAGGATGACGAATCTAATCATATCGTAAGGTTTTGGGCAAACGCTCAAAACCTTATTTTTTGTCCTTACTTTTGTTTTTAGTTCAGTAGTTCATTAGCCATTGGTTGGTTTTGCCAAATGCCTGTAAAGGACCTCATTAATGACTAATGAACGAGTGAACAAATGAACTTTAAAAATGTCTGCACACCTCCATAGCGCCAAACACGAAATCATTCCCTGCGAAAGATGCGGAACGGCTATTGAGTGCAAGGCCAATGCTTATACCAAATGCCAGTGCAGTGTAGTGCAGTTAAGCATTAACGAGGTACAGCACATATCTGAACTTTACGATGGCTGCCTCTGTGCCAAATGCCTGTTCGAATTGCAGCAGGAATATAGAACAGAAATCGGAGCCTAATCTTCGTATCCCGGTGCTTTTGTGGTAAGTGTATTCTAACCAGGTCAGTTTTTGAGGTCTAAAAAAGGACAGGTTTTTCCTTTTAATTGTAATTTATACATTTAAAATTTCCCCAAGGATATCTCAAAACTTAAAACCTTAGTTTTGGGTGTTTATAAGCGTTCAGATGGTCTGTTGCTGAAAATGTCATCTGCAGTTTGCATTCCCGAAATCGTTTATCTTAATGCTTCTTTCAGCCCTTAAAATCAATAAAAAATAGTTTGAAAATAAGTGTTAAATCTGGTAACAAAGCACATAATTTGATGTCAATAACATGCTTAATAAATGGTTTATTAGGCTTAAAAAAAATAAAAATCATATAAATTATGGAATCGCTCATTTCAAATTACTGGTGGGTTTTAGTGGCACTGTTGTGCTTAGTTTTATACAAATATATTTTACGTTTCTTATTCGGGATGGTCATCGTACCCGAAGACAGGATTGGGTTAATTACCAAAAAATTCGTGCTCATAGGTTCCGATCGCGAACTGCCCGACGGGCGCATTATCGCCATAAAAGGCGAAGCAGGTTTTCAGGGAAAAACACTGGCTCCCGGATTGTATTTCGGGATGTGGTTCTGGCAGTACAGTGTAACTATGGAACAGTTTACTGTCATTCCCGAAGGTAAAATCGGACTCATTATGGCCAAAGACGGGGCTGAAATTCCAACAGGGAATATCCTGGGGCAGAAAGTAGAGTCAGATAACTTTCAGGATGCGGTGAAGTTTCTCGAAAATGGTGGTCAGCGCGGTAGGCAAACCGCTTACATCACATCCGGATCATACCGGATCAACACCATGCTGTTTCAGGTTTCGGTTACCGATATGGTACGGATTCAGGAAAGCATGGTGGGGATTGTAACCACACTGGATGGTTTACCGATTGAAGCCAACCAGATTGCCGGTAAGCTGGTAGAAGGACACAATAATTTCCAGGATTTTGATGCCTTTGTTAAACAAGGTGGTAACCGGGGTTTGCAACCACAGGTAATTCTGGCCGGTTCATACAATTTAAACCCATGGGCTATTCAGTTAGAAGAAATACCCATGACGGAAATTGCGATTGGCTATGTAGGCGTGGTGATCTCATTTATTGGTAAAGAAGGTGATGATTTAACCGGTGCCGATTTTAAACATGGTAATATTGTAGCTAAAGGATCAAAAGGCGTTTGGTTGGAACCACTTGGTCCGGGAAAATACCCGATTAATAAGTACATTATGAAGGTAGAGCTGGTGCCAACCACCAACCTGGTATTGAACTGGGCATCGGCACGCAGTGAGGCACATAACCTGGATAAAAATTTATCAACCATAACCGTGCGTTCGAGAGATGGTTTCCCCTTTAACCTGGATGTGGCACAGATTATTCACGTGCCTACCACCGAGGCACCAAAAGTAATTGCCCGTTTTGGTAATATGGTTAACCTCGTTTCGCAGGTACTGGAGCCTACAATTGGTAACTATTTCCGTAACTCGGCGCAAGGTAGCGATGTAATTGCTTTCCTGAGTACCCGTAAAGAACGTCAGGAATCGGCAAAAGAGCATATCCGCAAGGTGTTGGACGAGTACAACGTTAATGCGGTTGATACTTTAATTGGTGATATTGTGCCACCAGAATCGTTGATGAAAACCTTAACCGACCGTAAAATTGCGGAAGAGCAAAAGGTGACTTACGAAACACAGAAACAGGCTCAGGAAACCCGTCAGGGCATGGAAAAGGAAACTGCCATTGCCGATATGCAGAAAGATATCGTAAAAGCGCAGCAAAGTGTTGAAATTGCCGAACGCACTGCAAGTGCTACGGTTAAAAAATCGGAAGGTGATGCTGCCGGAGTAAAGCTGGCTGTAGGTGCTGAAGCTGAGGCTACCAAAATGCGTGCACATGCCGAAGCCGAAGCGACAAAGGCACGTGCGCAGGCCGATTCGGAAGCAATTAAGTTACGGGCATCGGCAGAGGCAGAACAAATTTCGTTAACCGGTAGCGCTGAAGCGGGTAAAATTTTAGCGGTAGGTAAATCTACTGCCGAAGCTTATGAGCTTGCCGTTAAGGCTTTGGGTGGTGAAAACTTTACCCGTTACAAAATTACCGAAGAGCTGTCGAAAGGTAATGTAAAACTGATTCCGGATGTATTGATTGGTGGAAACGGTGGTAACCACGGCGGGTCGGCTATGGATGGTTTACTAGGCCTTAAACTCATGGAGTTAATGGATCCTGAAAAACGCAAGGAAGTGGTTGCAGTAGCTGAAATTGTAGAAACCAAAACAAAACCTAAAAAGGATAACATTAACCCCTAATTTGGTTTAAATTAAATAACAAAAGCCCCGGTGAAAACCAGGGCTTTTGTTTTGCAAGAAAGACTGTCTTTGCTTTTGCAAAAACAAAAAACAATTACAAAATTATGCCGTTCTACTCTTAAACAAAATAGTAACTTTGCAGCCGATTTAGAATGATAGTATTTTGAATGGCTGAATGATTATGCGAAGCACTCATTCGCCCATTCTCTCATCCAATAATTTTAAAAAATGAAGAAGGTAAACGTTGGCCTGGTGCAGATGAGCTGTACTAAAGATAAACAGGAAAATTTAGATAAAGCGATTACGAAAGTAAGAGAAGCAGCTGCAAAGGGAGCGCAGATTGTGTGCTTGCAGGAACTTTTTACATCTTTGTACTTCTGCGATGTTGAAGATTACGATAATTTCGATCTGGCAGAAGCTATTCCAGGCCCATCAACGGATGCTTTGCAGGTAATTGCCAAAGAATTGGGTGTGGTAATTATTGCTTCGCTATTCGAAAAACGTGCTGAAGGCTTGTATCACAATACCACTGCAGTTTTAGATGCCGATGGATCTTATTTAGGTAAATACCGCAAAATGCACATTCCGGATGATCCGGCTTACTACGAGAAATTTTACTTTACTCCAGGCGATTTAGGCTATAAGGTTTTCCAAACCAAATTTGCTAAAATCGGCATTTTGATTTGCTGGGATCAGTGGTATCCGGAAGCATCGCGCATCACTGCATTAATGGGCGCCGATATCATGTTTTATCCAACTGCAATTGGTTGGGCTACCGATCAGGATGAGGAAACCAATCAGGATCAGTACAATGCCTGGCAAACCATTCAGCGCTCGCATGCCGTGGCCAATGGCGTTCCGGTGGTGAGTGTAAACCGTGTCGGATTTGAACAAGATGGTGCCATGAAATTCTGGGGTGGAAGTTTTGCTACCAATGCACAAGGTAAATTACTTTACCTGGGCTCGCATGATCAGGAAGAAACTGAGGTTGTTGAGCTGGATTTAACCCAATCGGACTTTTTTCGCAAACACTGGCCATTTTTAAGAGACAGAAGGATTGATTCTTATCAGCCAATTACGAAAAGATATCTGGATGGTGACTAAGCTGAAAGACCAGAGCATAAAGCGAAAATCCATAAATTAAAAATCCATGGTTCGTGTCCTCACGGACCATTCATTTTATAAATTAAATTAGATGTCAAACTTTCCGCCAAGAAAAGAACTAAATATTAATCAATTCGATTATTCTCCAAAACAGCAAGGATATGCATTCCCTGCCGAGTGGGCCAAACATGAAGCTACCTGGTTAAGCTGGCCGCACAAAGAGGCTAGTTGGCCGGGTAAGATCGAAAGCATTTATGCCCCTTATTGCGAGTTTATAAAAGTGGTGACTGAGGGAGAAAAAGTACGGATCAATGTAAAGGACGAAGAAATGAAAGCTTTTGCCATTGCCGAACTTAAAAAAGTGGGTGCCGATTTAACACAGATTGAATTTTATTTCAATGAAACCAACGATGCCTGGTGCCGCGATCACGGACCTGCATTTGTGTTAAAAGGAAATGAAAAAGCAGTGGTAGATTGGGGCTATAATGCCTGGGGAGGAAAATACCCGCCTTTTGATCTGGACGATGTGGTACCAACCAAAATAGCCAAACACTTTAACCTGCCTTTGTTTACACCTGATATTGTAATGGAAGGTGGTTCAGTAGAGTTTAATGGTGCGGGTACGGTTTTAACCACTACTGCCTGCCTGCTGAACGAAAACCGCAACCCGCATTTAACTAAAGAACAGATTGAGCAATACCTGTTGGAGTATTATGGTCAGGAGCAGGTGTTGTGGTTGGGGGATGGTATTGTAGGTGATGATACTGATGGTCATATCGATGACATTACCCGTTTTGTAAATGAGGATACCGTTTTAACGGTTGTAGAGAGCAATCCGCTGGATGAAAACTATATCCTCTTACAGGAGAACCTGGAGGCTTTAAAAGCGATGAAATTGAAAGATGGCCGTGCCCTAAACATTGTGGAGCTGCCCATGCCTTCGCCTGTAATTTATGATGACACCCGTTTACCAGCTTCTTACGCTAATTTTTACATCGCCAATTCTGCAGTAATTGTTCCGGTTTTTAATGATGTGAACGACCAAAAAGCTTTGAATATTATTCAGGGCTGTTTCCCAGGCCGTAAGGTAGTAGGGATCAATTCGGTTGATATTATCTGGGGATTAGGCAGTTTCCATTGTTTGAGTCAGCAAGAACCGGCGGTTTAGGTTGCCTGCTTTAGATTGTCATCCTGTGCCTGGCGAAGGACATCGGGATATTTAGGCAAGCTAAATAAGACAAATTTGGCAAGGAATATTTTTAGTAACTTTATGTTTTTAAAGATCATTTATGGTCAGCATACATAATTTATTTGTCTACATTTTGGAGTGTGCAGATAAAAGTTACTATGTTGGCGTAACAAATGACCTGGAAATTAGACTTGCCCATAACGGTGGAGAAAATGTGCTTGCTTATACTATTACAGGGAGCCCGGTAATCTTAAAAAGTTACCACAGATTCGATCAGGTTGAAGATGCGATAGATTTTGAAAAGCAGGTGGAAGGGTGAAATAGAAAGAAAAAGGAAGCATTTTTTAAGAAGATTGGGATGAAATAGTGAGGTTGTCAAACTAAAAAATAAATAACAAATTGAGTCTTCGACAGGCTCAGACTGACAAACTATAATAATAAATGAAATTACTAGAAGGAAAAACAGCATTAATTACCGGCGCATCAAAAGGAATTGGCCGTAAAATAGCGGAGAAATTTGCAGAGCAAGGTGCTAATGTAGCATTCACCTATTTATCATCGGTAGAAAAAGGCCAGGCTCTGGAGCAGGAATTGCAAAGTTTTGGAACCAAGGTTAAAGGTTACCGCTCTGATGCTTCTAAATTTGATGAGGCTGAGCAGTTGATCAATGATATTGTGGCAGAATTTGGAACCATAGATATCGTAGTAAACAATGCTGGTATTACCAAAGATGGCTTGTTAATGCGTATGAGTGAAGAGAACTGGGATGATGTAATCAATATCAACTTAAAATCGATCTTTAATGTAACTAAAGCAGCTTCTAAAGTGATGATGAAAGCCCGTAAAGGTGTTTTCATTAATATGAGTTCGGTTGTCGGGGTTACCGGTAATGCTGGTCAGGCTAACTATGCTGCTTCTAAAGCAGGTATTATTGGTTTTACCAAATCAGTAGCGAAAGAACTGGGATCAAGAAATATCCGCGCCAATGTGGTTGCCCCAGGTTTTATCCGCACCGAAATGACTGAGGTTTTAGATCCTAAAGTGGTTGAAGGCTGGGAAAAAGATATTCCGCTAAAACGTGCTGGCGAAACCGAAGATATTGCCAATGTGTGCGTGTTCTTAGCTTCTGATATGAGCGCTTACGTAACCGGACAAACTTTGTCGGTTTGCGGCGGAATGCTTTAATTAAGCTGAAAGACCAAAGATAAAAGTGAAAATCTGCCAGTGACTGAATGTTCTGGCAGATTTTTTATTTAAGATAACCATGGCTCTAAGTAAAAGAATGCTGATTTGTGTCTGTATTTTGATTGTAATACTCGGTGTTACTGCTTCATTCAATAGTGCAGCTGATGGGAATACTGTGATTGGCTTCCCTTTTACTTTTTATACATATTTAGGTGGAAAGCGATTTCCTGAACCTACTACACGCTATCATTTCAATTTTTTTGCCTGTGCTATTGATGGAATACTTCTTTTTGGGATTCCTTTTGGAAGCTTACTTTTTTGTCAAAGAAAATTAAAAGCGAAATAACCGGGTGTTATTTAAAAAGTTGAAAATTTGGAAGCGCAATATTGCAACTTTTAACGTTCAAGCATTCCAAACTTAAAACTACCTTATCATATATCTCCCTTTAACCTCACTAACATTCGGCTGGATCCTATGCTGCTCGAAAGCTAAATAGCCAGGTTGTAGCGACTTCCAAAAAGTGGCCTGAGCCGGGAACTGTACTGAATATTTCTTTAAATTTACATCGGTCATTTTGAAAGGAAAAATGTTTACCGGAATCTTTTCCTGACCGGCATTTCTGGCTTCAACGCCCAAAATATAAACTTCCTTTATTTTTTCGTCAGTTAAAGGGATACAACCAACCGTTACGCAATTGCCGTGGATATAAATATCGCCGCCTGTTTTCCGATCTTTACCCGTTCTGACATTATCTACACTATTGGGATAATTTACACCTAATGACAGGTGGAAATTGCTCATGGGATTAAAAACATTAATGTAGTAAAAACCTTCTGGAGTTTGTCCGTCGCCTTCAATTACTTTAGGACCCAGTGTGCCCGAATGCGCACAGAAATCGTAAGTTCGGAATAATTTGTAGTTGTCATCAGCTTTTCCCTTTAACCAGATCTCCAATTTGCCTTCACTTTTGTAGGCATTAATCAGCATCGAAAATTGATCGCCAAACCCGTCAGCCTGGACAAATTTCCTTAATGTTTCCCACTTTTCATGGTATGCTTTTTCTACTCTTTCGAATTTGATTTGTGTTGCTTTAAAGTCGTTTTGGGCATTCACCATAAGGCTTAGAGATAACAGAAACGTTAAACAGATTAATTTCATATAAATTGATTTGGATAAAAATAGGTAATTAACCACAGAGATTTTACAATGTTTAGCGCAAAGACACGCTCTTTGGTTTTGTGCTGTCCGGTGTAATTCTTCACGTTATTTATAGTTAAATAAATATGTACACTTTGCTTAATTCTTTATCTTCTTGCGGTTAAAAGCCTTGAAAATACCATCAAATTTACCATCTTTATGCAATATGAATAGCTTTTTTTCCGGTACTTCTGTTTTATCCTTTCTCGGTTGTTTGGCACTGGGCCTGTTGTATGCCTGGATACTGTATCGAAATAATAAAAACCTGGATAAAAAGCTTCAACATATACTCGCAGTATTACGGATTTTGGTGATTACCGCCATTTCCTGGCTTTTATTTGCTCCATTAATTAAAACCTTAAATTATACACTTGATAAGCCTATAATCATTATCGGACAGGATAATTCCCTGTCAGTAGGGCAGGTTAAAGCCCCAGGCTTTGACGAAAAACAATATGAGCAAAACCTGAAAGCATTGCAGGATAAACTATCAGATAAGTATGAGGTAAAAACGTATCACTTTTCAGATCAGGTTGCTGATGGCTTAGATTTTAAAAATCAAGGCAAATTAACGGATGCTGCGGCATTTTTCCGTAAAATGCAGGACGAATATACCAACCGTAACATTGGTGCAGTTATTTTGGCTACAGATGGTATTTTTAATCACGGAGGCAATCCGCTATACAGTATTAACCAAATCAATGCGCCGGTGTATACAGTAGCATTGGGTGATAGTATTCCGAAACGCGATGTATTGATCTCGAACGTGAATTACAATAATATCGTTTATCTGGATGATGATTTTACTGTTGAAGTTCAGGTACAGGCCTTTCAGGGTAACGGCGAAAATACCAGTTTAACGATTGTCCAGAATGGGAATAAAGTAGCTCAGCAAAATATCACGATAAGCGGAAATTCCTTTGTTAAAACCATTCCGGTTAAACTACATGCCGGTAAAATTGGCGTGCAAAAATATACCGTACAGCTCGGTACCTTGCCCAATGAAATGACCACGCGGAACAACAGCCAGAGCTTTTATGTGGAGGTAATTGATGGCCGGCAAAAAGTATTGCTGGCTGCTGCTGCCCCTCATCCCGATTTGAGTGTTTTAAAAGAGGCTATTTCGCTCAATAAACATTATGAGGCTAAACTAGTTCTGGCTGATGATTTAAGCGCTACAGACCCTGCTAAATTCGATTTAATTGTACTTTATCAATTACCCGATATGCAGAACCTTTCTGCGGGGTTTTTGCAAAAACTTAAATTGGTAAAGAAACCGCTTTGGTATATTTTAGGCGGGCAAAGTAACATCAATGCTTTTAACCAGATGCAAAGTCAGGTAAATTTGAGTTCGGCCAATGGTTCGGTGCAAGAGGTTTACCCTGATCTTGCAACAGGCTTTGCGAGTTTTAACTTAAGCGCAACTGATCAGAAACAATTTGCTGCATTCGACCCTTTGCTGACACCCTTTGGAAGACTGACCGTTAATGCAGGTGCAACAGCCGTTTTTAACCAACGGATCGGAAAAGTGAGTACCCAACAACCTTTATTATTTTTTACCAGTGAAAACGGATTAAAGGCAGGCTATTTAATGGGAGAAGGGCTCTGGCGCTGGAAGCTCTCGGAAGCCGAAAACGAAGTTGCGCAGCCCGTATTGAATGATCTGATTTCCAAAACTGTTCAATATCTTTCGGTAAAGGATGATAAACGCAGGTTTAAAGTGTTTACGGCTAAAGCGGCTTATGATGAAAATGAAAGCATCCAGTTTAACGGAACCCTGTATAACGATAGTTACCAGGCAGTAAATGAAGCTGAAGTAAATTTGCAGGTTAAAAATGAAGCTGGGAAGGTTTTTAATTATACGTTCTCAAAAACTGAAAACGCCTATTTGCTTGATGCTGGTACTATGCCTGCCGGAAACTATTCGTATACCGCTACAACCGAGTTTGGCGGGAAGAAATTCAGCGCTACGGGTAGTTTTTATGTCAATGCTTTAATTGCCGAATACCAGCAAACCACAGCCAATCATCAGCTCCTGAATACCATTTCCAAACAAAGCGGTGGAAAGCTTTTTATGCCTGCCAATCTGCTTAAAATAGGGGATGAAATTCTTAAAAATGAAAATATAAAGACCATCAGCTACGAAGACCGCAAATACGACGAACTGATTAATATGAAATGGCTTTTTGGCCTGGTCTTAATCTTATTGGGTACCGAATGGTTTCTGAGAAAAAGAAACGGAGAGTTGTAGGGCTGGAACTGTGAGTTTGGAAGACTGAAAACCTTCAACTGCCTTTAGTGCCATTCATCCCTGTAAACGAATTTAGGCATGTGCCATTCATATCGGATAGAAAGGAGCCTTAAAGTTAAGCCTACCACAGCAGCAGAAATAGTGGCCAGCATTTCTGAGCCGTGGAAATGTTCTACACCAATATAAACTGCACCAGTAACAATGGCGGCACTGGCATAAATCTCTTTGCGGAAAAGAAAAGGTACTTCGTTACAAAGTACATCGCGGAGTACACCGCCTGCGCAACCAGTTATCATACCGCTAAATAACACTATTAAATAGGGAAGATGAATTTCCTGCGCTACCTGACAGCCTATAATGGTAAATACCACTAAACCCAAAGCATCCAGATAAAGAAATAGTTTTTTGAGTTTGGTCATAATCGAAGCAATGAATGCAGCCAATAGGGCAGCTGCAGCAGTTATTATCAGGTATTCCGGATGTTCTACCCAGCTCATGGGATAATGTCCAAATAATACATTCCTCACCGTGCCGCCACCTAAAGCTGTAACCCAGGCAATGATACAAACGCCAACCCAATCCATATCGCGCCTGCCTGCAGAGAGCGCTGCGGTCATGGCTTCGGCTGTAATGGCTATAATGTAAAGGATGTGGAGCATTTATATCGGTTCACTGTTAGGTGATTGTTTTAGGGCTTGATTGCTGAATTGTAACTGCAAACGGCAAATTGCTAACTGAAAACTGTCACTGCAAATTAATCCTTTTTCTCTTCCTGGATAATCACAAAAACATCTTCATTGTCTTTTTTCATGAAGTATTTTTCGCGGGCAAATTTTTCGGCCGTATTTAGATTGGTATTCAGCTCGTTTAAATCCTTTTTAACCTGGGCGGTTTCTTTCTCGAAATACTCTTTTTCTTCCTGTAACTTGTTTGCCTGGCTGCGGTATTCATATTGCGACATCATATCGTTTTTATCGAAAAATAGCATCCACATGGCAAAAGCAACTGTTGCCAGGAAATATTTATTGCGGAAAAGGTCTATTAAACGTTTCATATGTTGATATGAGATTTTTGTAGTTGGATTTGGGAAGATCAAATCCAACAAGCAAATATAGTATTAAAATAAAAACATCCGAAGATTTAAAATCTCCGGATGTTTCACAAATAAGTTTTTCAACTTATTAACATCGTTTATTTTTTAGCGTATTTGAATTTTGAACCGATAAAACGTGCGTTTTCGCCTAATTCTTCTTCAATACGTAATAATTGATTGTATTTTGCAATCCTGTCCGAACGTGAAGCAGAACCGGTTTTAATCTGACCGCAGTTCAAAGCAACAGCTAAATCAGCAATGGTAACATCTTCAGTTTCGCCAGAACGGTGACTCATTACTGAAGTATAACCACTGTTTTGTGCTAAAGTTACAGCATTAATGGTTTCAGTTAATGAACCGATTTGGTTAACTTTTACCAGGATAGAATTTGCAGTATCTTCATCAATACCACGTTGTAAACGGGTTACGTTAGTAACAAATAAATCGTCACCAACCAATTGAACGCGGTCTCCAATTTTTTCAGTCAGGGTTTTCCAGCCAGCCCAGTCGTTTTCATCCATACCATCTTCGATAGAGATAATTGGGTATTTAGCAGAAAGATCAGCTAAATATTGTGCTTGCTCTTCGCTTGAACGGATTGCACCTTTATCACCTTCAAATTTAGTGTAGTCGTATTTGCCATCTTTGTAGAACTCAGATGAAGCACAGTCTAAAGCTAAACAGATTTGTGAACCTGGTTTGTAACCTGCAGTTTCAATTGCTTTTAATACGGTTTCAATTGCATCTTCAGTACCATCAAAAGTTGGTGCAAAACCACCTTCATCACCTACAGCAGTAGATAAACCTCTGTCGTGAAGAATTTTTTTCAGGCTATGGAAAACTTCAGTTCCCCAGCGTAATGCCTCAGAGAAAGAAGGAGCACCTACTGGCATAATCATAAACTCCTGGAATGCGATAGGGGCATCAGAGTGAGAACCACCATTGATGATGTTCATCATCGGAATAGGTAATGTGTTTGCATTTACACCGCCAATATAACGGTATAATGGCTGGCCAATTTCGTCAGCAGCAGCTTTGGCTACAGCTAAAGAAACACCTAAAATAGCATTAGCACCTAAGTTACCTTTGTTTTCGGTACCATCAAGTTCTAACATAAGTTTGTCAATTGCGTTTTGTTCAAAAACATCAATACCTCTTAATGCATCAGCAATTTTAGTATTCACATTTTCAACTGCTTTTAAAACACCTTTACCTAAATATGTAGATTTATCTCCATCGCGTAATTCAACAGCTTCATATTGTCCGGTAGATGCACCACTTGGTACTGCAGCACGGCCAAATGCACCTGCTTCTGTTGCAACTTCTACTTCTACTGTTGGATTTCCTCTCGAATCGAGGATTTGTCTCGCATGGACATTAACAATTATGCTCATTTTATTTTAATTTTTTGTTGATTTTTTAACCTGCTTAGTGTACAAAGTACAATTACTAAGCGCAACATCAAAGTTAGTATAATTTTTAAATAAATAAAGCGTTTTAAGCGTTAATGTTAAGGTGATTGTTCAAATTAATAAGGGATTAATTTTCAGTTAATATCCGTTACTGATCCGTATTGTATCAAGAAATCTTACCGGCATGGAGCAGTTATGCTTTTTTGAAAAGCAATAGCAATAGCATTGAGATTGGTTCCGCTTTCTAGTTCCGATTTTTTGTCAGGCCCCATTTCATTCGATAGCTATTGTGGTGATCAGGTGTAGCCCGGCTGATATTTTGCAAATTAATCAGGAAATAAAAAGGCCGTTGATCGATTTCAACGGCCTTTAAAATGTTTTTAATCAACTTATTTTTTTGCTTCAGCCAAAAGTTCGGTATTTAAACGTACATACTCATCAACTTTTTGTGCTTTTGCGGCATCAATACCTTGCTGCGCTGTAGCAGTAGCACCGGCTTTATCACCCATCTTTAATTGAATACGGCCTTTCCACAGTTTAAACCAGGGGGCTTTAGGATCAGATTTTTCTGCTTCTGTCATCCATTCTAAAGCTGTTTTTAAATCTTTTCCATTTTGATAATAGTATTGTGCAGCTGCAAAATAGGGTTTCTTTTCACCTTTCATAGCTTCAGCAATATTGGCCATCACCTTTTCGTCAATAGAAGTGGTCATATTAACCGTGAAAGCACTTTTCTCCCACATTAAGTTTAATTTGGCAGCAGTTTCAGTTACATCGCTAAATTGCATGGTAAGCGTTTCGATTTTATCTTTTAAGGCTATGGTTTTTACGGTAACACGCAATACATCATCGCTCGCTTTATATTCATAAGCACCCCATTGGTTAGCCGTTTTATTGAAAATAACGGTCCATTCTTTTTCACCTGGAATACTGAACAGGCCATACTCGCCGGCAGGTAAATCTTTACCTTCAATTTTAACGTCCTCAGTAAATTTAATCCGTGTAGCTGCATTGGCACCTGTTCGCCAAACTACATTCAAGGGCTCCATGCCGCCAAAAATTTTGCGGCCTTTAACATTTGGGCGCGAATAAGTTAAGGTTATTTTACCTAATCCAAAATCCTGTGTGATGGTTTGGGTACTACTTGGTTGCGGTATTTTTAAACCTTGGGCATTTGTTAAATCGGCCAGGCCGAATAGTACAATCAGTAGTGCTACAGATTTGTTAAATAATTTCATGGTCTTGTTGTTTTTGGTTTGAACGAATTTACGGATAAAGCTTTGGTTTTAGCAAAATCTTTAACAGTTTGCTTAACCTGGCTGATGTTTACGAAAACCAAAAATGCGTTCATCAAAATACTCACCGTACTTAAAAATAGTTGATTTCAGTTCAGCTTCCAGAATAAAACCTGCTTTTTTCAATACCTGTTGCGAGGCCAGGTTGGTGTGGGTGGTGCGTGCGAAAATCCGGTCGATATCAAAGGTTTTGAAACCGTATATGAGCATTTCCTTTACGGCCTCGGATATAATTCCTTTTCCCCAGTAAGCCTCGGAAATCCAATAACCTATCTCTGCACTTTTGCTATAAATATCAGCCAGTTGGTGCACACCTATTGATCCAACTACTTCGTTGTTCACCACAATTGCTTTAATTTGTAAAGGTTGGTGACTCAAAGCAAATTGAATAAAACTTTCGCCATCTTTTTGCCCATAAGGAAAGGGAAATTTATTGGTCAGGTATTTTGATATGTTGAAATTATTGGCATGCTTAACCAGGTCATCAACATCTGTAGGTGAAAAAGGGCGTAAGGCGAACTGCATGATTATAAGGTTCTGGTTTGGTGGGCACTATTGTAACTTTTTATCAAAACCTAAGTCGAAAATAAAATGGTTTTATGTTACACTTAAGTCAGTTTGAAAAATCTTATTTCGGCCATCAGGTCTTAAATATAGCTAATATTAAGCTTCCGGAGGGTGTTTTCTGGATAAAAGGAAGCAATGGCTCAGGAAAAAGTACGCTGTTAAAAGCAATAGCCGGCATACTGTCTTTTCAAGGCGATATTGCAATTGGCTCCATTTACCTGAAAAATCATGGTGTTGCCTACCGGAAACTGGTCAATTTTGCTGCGGCAGAGCCGTTATTCCCCGAATTTTTAACAGGAGCAGAGATAATCGGTCTTTTTGCTAAAGCTAAAGACGGAAGTATTAACCAGGCAGAAGCATTGCTTACCGAAATGGGTATGAGCGCGTATGTACATAATCCTTTGAGTTCTTATTCGAGTGGTATGCTGAAGAAACTTTCGCTGGTATTGGCTTTTTTGGGAAAGCCCAAACTGATTTTGTTGGATGAACCTTTGAATGCACTTGATGCCCAGTCGCTGGAGGTGCTCTACCGGTGGGTCAATGAAAAGTATGAAGAACAGCAAACCAGTTTTCTTTTATCCTCGCACCAGCTATTGGATGAGGCAAAATTGGCCGGACTTAAGCAAATTAATATTGAAGACAAAAAACTAATCCTGAACTTTTAATGTTTCCGCTTTCAAACCTGGCTTTAAGAAAAATATTTATAGACGGATTTTACCGGAGTCATGCAGGCATGCTGGTGTTCGTTTTTATAATGTTAGTTAGTTATTGTTTGTTTATTAATACCCTGGGGACTGTAATGCCTGATCAGATTGATTTTTGGCAGTTTTTCTTTACCATCAGTTTGGTAAGCAACCCATTAATTATGGCTTTTTATCTGGTTGCCAGTGTGTTGTACGCATATAAGGGCTTGCAATATGTATTGAGCCAGTTTGGCTTAGCACAGCAAGAATTTTTGTACTATAGTTTCACCGCTTCTCCTAAAAGGCGGCAGTTTATAGCCTGGTGGACAGTGCAGGCTTACTTATTTATCCCGGTTTTGTGTTATACCTTATATGCCAGTATTATCGGGCTGGTATTTGGTCATTATCTGATTTCAATCGGTATTCTGTGCTTCCAGTTGCTACTCATTGCAGGCTGTGCTTACATCTGTTTGAAAGAGAATAATCGTTTAATAGAAGCCAGTAAATCAAGCTGGCTGATCCGGATCAGCAGAAAATGGAATAAACCGGTTTTTTTATTGTATGTATTTCAGGTATTCAACCAATCAAAACTGGCTTATCTGTTAACTAAAATGCTTTCCTGGATCTTAATTTCGAGTGTTTTCATTCTTTTTTCAGATCTGGAAGATAATTTCAGGTTACTTATGCTCATTACTTCGTGCGTGGTTATGGCACATGTTGTGCTTATTTACCAGGAAAAGTTTTTTAACGACCGGTATTTGTCCTTTTTGGCCAATTTTCCCTTTTCTAAAGCAAAAGTGTTTTTTAGTTTCTCCTTAAACTATCTCATTTTGTTGCTTCCCGAAATATGCTGGATTTTTACACACTTTGACACCCTAATTTCTCTTGTGCTGATTGTATTTGCATTTTCAGTTATCTTGTTATTCAGAAGTTTCCTTTTAATGAATAAAATGCAGGTTAAAACCTTTCTGATATTCGTTTTCTGCCAGTTTTTCTTGTCTTACTTTTTTATTTTGTTTGGCTTAGGCCTGATGCTCGTACCGGTCAATATGGTATTGGCATGGATATTATTTAGCAGAAATCAACTGAATACAAGTATTGTGTATTGACAATAGCTATTGGTACTAAATATTTGCAAATATAAAATTTAACCGGGCCAACTCGGTTTTGATCTGCTTCATACCAATTAAACCACCAGACATGCCACTCGATTGCTGAAAAACATTTACGGTAAGGTTATTTTCACCATCTGGAACCAGGGTTACACTAAATTTATAATAAGTTGTGAATGCACCCAGTAAGAGCCTTTTTGTACGGTTACCTTTTTCTAAAATTAAATTGCCGAATTGCTGATCAATTACCTTGTAACCCTGTAGTGCAAAGAGGTCAGTAATCTTTGTAGTCATTTCTTCAACAGAAATATCCTGGTAGAGGTTCGAAATCAATCCATCAACCGTTTGCAGGTTTTTAATAAAATGTATCATCAGATGCGTTTTTAGCTTTCAGTTTTTATTTCAGTTCATCCAGTACCTTAAATAATTTCTTGTTGATGCCGCTTCCGTTATAGTTGTTGATATTAATCACCACAATATATTTGTTTCCTGCGGCATCGGTATGGTAACCGGCAAATGCCGAAACATCATTTATAGTGCCACTTTTGATTTTCATTCCGTTATATTCCGGAAAGGCTTTGTAATAATCGGGAAACCAGGTTTCTTTTTGTACCTGAAATAAAATGCCGGCCATGGCTGCTGTGGTAATCCTGTCGCCAGGCGAAAGGCCGCTGCCATCAATAATATTCAGTGCCGATTTTTCAATGCCTTTGTTGGCCCAAAAAATAATTTCAGCTTCAGCACCTTTTGCGGTACTGGCTTCTTTCCCTGACTTTAAGGCAATGGTTTTTAACAAACTTTCGCCATAGAGGTTGATGCTTTTCTTTAAAAACCAATAGACCATTTCGCTTAGGGTAGGAGAGCTGATGGTGCTGATTTTTTGCGTTACAACCGGAATGGGTTGATTATTTAAAGTCATCAGGCGGGTAGTGGTGGCTTGCTGATTAGTGTTTATACCCAGCCTTTTTAGCGTATCCTGCAAACGGTAAGCGCAATCGAAAGCAGGATCTGGCAGGGCAACTGAAATGCCTGTTTTACCAATTCCTATCCCCCAGCTACCGCGGAGATAAGCTACATTGCTATAGGGTGGCAAGAAAGCATAACTTCTGTCGCCGGTACCTGCAGCACCGGTTTTTAACTCATTTACAATTTGGACATAAGGTATGGCCGGAGCCGTTTTTACGATTTTTATTTCATCAGCGGTGCTACTGCCGGGCCTAAGGTGGATATCGAACTGGTTTTCGCGCCAGGCCAGGCCAGAAGTGCCAGCACCATAATAATTGCCTATATCTTGCCAAACCCAGCCTTCGGGAGTGGTTTGTGTACCAAAAATACGGTCGTCGCCAATTACGGTACCTTCAATTTTTTTAATACCAGCTGATTTTATGGCAGCAACCCACTGGGCTAAAACTGCATTTTCCTTGTTTTGGTAGCGCCAGGAGCCTAAAGTAGGGTCGCCACTTCCAATGATGATTAGGTTACCCTTTAAGGTCCCGTCGGCTGTAATATTACCCGTATAAGCCAAGGTTGTCTGGTATTGAAAATCCTTGCCTAAAAGACTGAAAGCTGTAGCGGCGGTTATGGTTTTTAAGGTTGACGCTGTAGCGAGTCCAGTCTGTTCGTTTTGCGCAAAAAGTGTTTTGCCGGTATTGGCGTCCAAAACACAAAGTGAAACAATAGCATGTTTGGCCTGTTCGTCATTTAATAAGTTATTGAAAGCCTTTTCTAGATTTTGGACCTTGTTTTGGGCAAAAATGAAATTTGTGGTAAAAATTAAAAAGAGCAGGAAATATATTTTTAATCGCATAGGTGTTTTATCTGTGTAGGATGGCCAAAGATAAAACTAATTAAAAGGGGGATCGTTGTTATGATAATATCTTTACAAATATTAGCCATTAAATAACTTGCTCCGTTTAATTTCTTTGCCTTGCCTTAGTTTTGCCGCATGGTAAATAGTTGGTACATCATTCGTCCATTTTTTGAGTGTGAACACAATGGCCAGAATTTCTAAACGGGTGGCAAGACCTATCCAAAGGCAGAGCTCAAATAATACAACCGACTGGCAATGCGCCATTACTTCTACCAGTGTAGCAAATAAAACCAGTGTCCATATTTTAGCGCCAATAGAGTGTGTGGCAATCTCTCTTTTAAATTTAAGATAGCTTACCAAATAGGTTGCGGCCTCAAATGCAACCAAAACGACAAGCTTAATAACATTGGTTTTAAAAAAATCAGGACATTGGATGTAGGTAGCCACAGCGACGGATATAAAAAATACCTGATCGATACCGGAATCTAAACGACGCAGTTTTTCTGATGAGATATTAAGCCGGCGGGCAATAATGCCATCAAAAATATCGGTTAATAAGCCAACAGATAAAAGGGTAATGGCTAAAAAGGGATAATAAGCGGTTTGAAAAATACTCAGCAAAATTATTGCAAAACCTATTAGCAGCCGCGAGTAAATTAAGACAAGAGGAATATTTTTCATGAATGGAGCGTGCATAAAAAAGCCCCGGTTTTTTAACCGGGGCCTGTAATTGATTAAACCAATTCTTTTTGAATCAGGTATTCTGCAATTTGAACAGCATTGGTGGCTGCACCTTTGCGCAGGTTATCGGCAACAATCCAAAGATTTAAAGCTTTTGGCGCTGAATCGTCTCTACGGATACGGCCTACAAAAACTTCATCTTTTTCGTGTGCGTCTTTTGGCATTGGGTATTTTAAATTAGCCACGTCATCGACAACGATAACGCCTGGTGCTTTTTCTAAAATACTGCGTACTTCTGCTAAATCAAAATCATTTTCAAATTCGATATTAACCGACTCTGAGTGACCGCCCATTACCGGAATACGTACTGTAGTTGCGGTAACTTTAATGCTGTCGTCGCTCATGATTTTGTTTGTTTCCTTCACCATTTTCATTTCTTCTTTGGTGTATCCGTTTTCCGTGAAAACATCAATATGAGGAAGTACGTTTAAATCAATTTCGTACGGATAGGCTTTAGGCCCATCAACACCCTTACGCTCATTCATTAACTGTTCTACAGCTTTTACGCCAGTACCAGTAACCGATTGGTAAGTTGAAACCACAACACGTTTGATTTTATATTTATCGTGCAAAGGTTTTAAAACCACTACCATCTGGATGGTAGAACAGTTCGGGTTGGCAATAATTTTATTATCGATAGAGAGTTCGTGTGCATTAACTTCTGGTACCACCAATTTAATGGCCGGGTCCATTCTCCATGCAGAAGAGTTATCGATTACTGTGGTTCCGGCTTCTTTAAAGCGGGGTGCATGCTCTAGCGAGGTGCTTCCGCCAGCAGAAAACAAAGCGATATCAGGTTTCATGCCAATAGCGGTATCCATGCTAACAATTGGGAACTTCTTACCCTTAAAAGTAATTTCCTTACCAACACTTTTCTCAGATGCAACGGGAATTAACTCTGTTAAAGGGAAATTTCTTTCCTCCAATACTTTTAACATAACAGTACCTACCAAACCGGTGGCACCTACTACTGCTACTTTCATTTTAAATTTTAATTATATTTTATTAAACATTTGATGTAAGCCCAAATATGCTAAAAATTAAGCTTATATCCCTATTGTTACCAATTTAATTTGCTTTTAATGGCAGAAATATTATTTTTTCAATAAATAATATGGTTTTTTGAAGAAAATACAATTAAACTCAGAAGGCTAAACCTGGCTTTGGAAGGAGAAAAGAAAACCCCGAAGTTTTTAATCTTCGGGGTTTTTATAACTAGATCAAATTTGCTTTAATGTAATCGCAGCTTGTTTTGATGGAACCAATCGGATTAGGCTTATAGTTGGTTTCGTGCTCAACAAAGAAATGTTGCATGCCTGAAAGTTTGGCCTGGCCAAAAATGGTTTTAAAATCAATTGAACCATTTCCAACTTCAGTATTCCACTCTTGTTTGGCTTTATCCATATCTTTAACGTGCCACATTGGGAAACGGCCGGGATACTTTTTAAACAATGCCAATGGATCGTTACCTGAACGCACTACCCAGTACAAATCCATCTCAAAATTAACCAGGTTTTTATCAGTTTCGTTTAAATAAACATCATAACCTGTTATATCACCTATTTTTTTAAATTCGAAATCGTGGTTGTGGTAGGCAAATTTTAAGCCGGATGCTTTAGCAATTTCTGCAACTTTGTTAAAGTTTTCGGCAGTTTTTTTGAAACCATCTGCACCTTTGCTCGTATCAACATGTGCGCCTGCAATGGTGAAATATTTACCACCAATAGCTGCCGATGATTCGATATCAGCTTTTAATTTATCGGTTTTTCCGGTTTTGACAAAATCGTCCATACCGTAGTGGCCGCTTGGTGCTTTTAAGCCGTTTGCATCTAGCAAGGCTTTAAATTCTTTTGGCGTTAAACCCCAGAATTTACCGTTAGAAAAACCATAGGTTTCTACTTCTTTGTACCCGGCCTGTGCTACCTTTTCGATAACGCCTTTTACATCTTTGGGCAATTCATCGCGTAGGGTATAAAGTTGCAAACCGATATTTTTCTTCGGTTTATCAAATGCGAAAGAGGGGATCAGTAAGGCTGCCCCGGCAGCTAGTCCTGCTTGCTTTAAGAATGTTCTTCTTGAATTCATCATTTAAAAATTAAATAATTTCTTTTTTAATATAAGCGCAGCTTGCTGCAACAGAAGCCATTGGGTTTGGTTTGTAGTTGGTTTCGTGCTCTACAAAGAAATGTTTCATACCTGAAAGTTTTGCCTGGGCAAAAATCGGTTTGAAATTGATGGCACCAGTACCTACCTCTGCATTTAAAGCCGGGTTGGCCTTGTCCATATCTTTAACATGCCACATGGTGAAACGGCCCGGATTTTCTTTAAACAATTTTAAAGGATCGTTTCCTGAACGTACTACCCAATACAAATCGAGTTCGAAATCGACTAATTTTTTATCGGTACCTTTTAATAGAATTTCGTAACCAGTGGTATCGCCAATTTTTTCAAATTCGAAATTGTGGTTGTGGTAGGCCAGGCGGATACCAGCCGCTTTACACATTTTGCCGGCTTCGTTTATGCGTGCTGCAATTTTCTTGTAATCGTCGGCATTTTTTCTGATACCCGAGTCTAACCAAGGAATGGTTACATACTCGCTCTTAAGTACTTTAGCGGCGGCAATTGCAGCTTTTAATTCGGTGGTATTGCCGTCGTTTAAATAACTTCCTAAACCATAATGACCACTTGGAGCTTTTAAACCATTATCATCAAGCAGTTTTTTAAACTGGGCAGGTGTTAAACCCCAGAACTGATCTTTGATAGAAAAACCATAAGTTTCTACTTCTTTGAAGCCCGCTTTGGCAATTTTTGCGATAGTTCCTTTTACATCTTTTGGCAATTCATCTCTTAAAGAGTACAGTTGCAGGCCAACTGCTCTTTTATCGGCAGCTGCAAAAGCAAATGAAGGAATCAGCAGTGCTGCTGCTGCAGCCATACTGCCGTTTATTATAAAATTTCTTCTTGATATCATAACGTAAGATTATAAGATTAAATGTCGCAGATTGCCACAGCCTTTTTTAATGAAGCTATTTTATCTGCTTGTTTAGGTATAAATTCTTGTGCAACGTAACCTTTAAAGCCGGTTTCGGCTATGGCTTTCATAATAGCAGGATAGTACAACTCCTGCGTATCATCTATTTCGTTGCGGCCAGGTACACCGGCGGTGTGGTAATGTGCAATATATTGGTGATAATCCCTGATGTTTCTGATTACATCGCCTTCATCAATTTGCATGTGATAAATATCGTAAAGCAATTTGAAGTTTTCTGAACCTACCCGTTTACAAAGCTCAGCACCCCACGAGGTTCTGTCGCATTGATAATCTTTGTGATTTAGTTTACTGTTTAAAAGCTCCATTACCAGTACCACATTGTGTTTTTCTGCTAAAGGAATTAATTGTTTAAGTCCTTTTACACAATTGTTCCACCCGGTTTCATCGTCTTTTCCACGGCGGTTACCGCTAAAGCAAATCAGATTTTTATAACCGGCTGCCGCCACGAGCGGAATCATTTCAGTATAATTTTTGATCAGTTTTTCGTGAAATTTTTCATCATTAAAACCATCAACCAGGTTAATTTCGGCACCATTGCACATGGTCGATTCTAAACCATGTTTCTTTAAGGTAGGCCAGTCTTTCGGACCCACCAAATCAATGCCTTTAATCCCTATTTTTTTTGCTTCGATGCAGAGTGCTTCTACATCAAAACTACTAAAACACCAGCGGCATACCGCATGGTTAATATTTCCTTTGAGCCTGAGCGGCTCGTTTGATTCTGGTTTATCCATTGCGAGAGCTGATAGTCCTGAAGAAACACTTACTGCCGCAGTACCTGCAACAATGTTCTTTAATGCGTTTCTCCTATTGATTTTTGAGGCCATATTAAACAGTTTTAGCTTCTACTTCCGATTTCGTTTTATCGTTAAATATCAATGCGAAAAGCAAAAATACTACCAGTGCAATGCCTGCAGGAATGATCCAGATCATTTTCCAGTCCATAGTGCCGTCTACTGCTTTGTAGGCATCAGATATTTTACCGGCAACAGCAAAACCGATCAGCATACCCACACCATAAGTAGCCAAGGTAATTAAGCCTTGAGCAGAGCTTTTAAATCTTTCACCAGCTTTTGAGTTGGTATAAATTTGACCAGAAACAAAGAAGAAATCGTAACATACCCCGTGTAAAGCAATACCTAAAATTAACATGAAGCTTAGTTCGCCTGCGTTACCATAAGCAAACAAGGCATAGCGCACAGCCCATGCCAGCATACCCACTAAAATGGTCATTTTAAAGCCGAAACGTTTAAAAAATACAGGTATAAATAATAAGAACAGCACTTCTGAAGCCTGACCAATAGTCATTTTTCCTGTTGGGTTATCCATACCAATATTAGAAAGGAACGGATTTGCATTCTGGTAATAAAATGCCAATGGAATACATATTAAGATTGATGAAATGAAGAAAATCAGGAAATTCCTGTCTTTTAATAACTTTAAGGCATCAAGACCCAATACATCAGAAATGGTGATTTTTTCATCAGATGAAACTTTAGGTGGAGTTTTAGGTAAAGTAAAGCTGAATAAACCTAAAGCTAAAGAAACAATACCTGCCATAAGGAAAGTATTTTTAAGCAAGCCTGCCTCGGTACCTTCTTTTGAATCCCAGTGGAAAAAATAACTGATTAATAAGCCAGCCGCAATCCAGCCAAGTGTTCCGAAAATACGGATAGATGAAAATTCTTTTTCCGGATCTTTCATTTGATTAAAAGAAACAGAGTTTACCAGGGCAAGGGTAGGCATAAAAAGAATCATGTAGCCCAAAACGTATGGGTAGAATACGCTAACATCTGTTGCGCTGTACATTTGGTACATCAATATGGCGCCGATAATGTGTAAGACGCCTAAAATACGTTCTGCATTAAAATATCTGTCGGCAATTAAACCAACAATAAAAGGGGCAATAATGGCTCCCCATGATTGGGTAGAAAATACAGCTCCGGTTTCGGCACCTGTTGCTTTTAAATTATTTCCTAAAAAAGTACCCAGGGTAACAAACCAGGCGCCCCAGATAAAAAATTCCAGGAACATCATGGCAGAAAGTTTAAAGCGAGTAGTGTTATTCATTTGGTTTATATAAGGTATAAGGTTAAAGGTATAGGGTGTAAGGTTAATGCGAAAGCGGGTAAACTTATGCTTTCCCGCTCTCTAACTTAAATAATTAAAGCGTAAGAAAGAAAACCTTCAGCCTTCTCCCTTACGCCTTCAACCTTTTTACAGTTCTTTAATAGAGATGTTTTTGTACCAAACTTCATCGCCGTGATCTTGCAATGCAATTTTACCGGTTTTGAAAGTACCCCAGTTTTGCCAGGTGGCAAATTTACTTCCTGCTACCAGATTTTTCCAGTTATCATCCCAAAGGGTAGTTTTTACAACTTCAACACCGTTTAATATTAAAGTTAATTTGCCTTTTTTGCTGATAATTTCGGCTTTGTTCCATTCGCCAACAGCTTTTACCGGCTCTGATGAGCTTTTTACAAGATCGTATAAATCGCCTGCACGGTGTTTGGTTATTTTACCATCAGGGTGACCATCGTTATCAATTACCTGCATTTCTAAACCAGTAGAGTAGGTTGCATGGTATTTAGGCTCTTCGTGTACATAAAAAATAAGTCCGCTGTTTGCTTTTGGTGCAACCTTCCACTCATATTTTAAATGGAAATCGCCGTATTCTTTATCAGTAACTAAATCACCACCACCATCTTTTCCTTTGGTAGCTAAGTCTAAATGTAATGCACCATCTTGTACCTGCCATGCACTGCCCACAGTAGTTTTGTTGTAAGTGTGCCAGCCGGTTGTAGTTTTACCGTCAAACAATGGTTTAAAGCCTTTTTGCGCTTTTGATATTTGTGTAACTGCTAACAGGATGCAAGCAGAAAGAAAGATTTTTTTCATGTTTTTTTAAATTAAACCTTGTAGCTTTTTAAAACCTACGAGGTTTGTAATTATTAAAGTGTTAAATTATTCCAGCCTTTGCGATATTCGCGTTTTACAAACTGGTTTGCATCATCAAAGTTGGTTACCTTCATGTTGTCGTTATCCCAAAGCATTTTGGTGTATCTGCCCGGATAGGTTACCTTACCATTTACCGTTTTCTGGATATCGAAACTTCTGATTGCGAGGTTAGCCATTAATAACGCTTCGGTTAGCGGGCCTGCAATTTCGAATGGCGAACTTACTTCCTGTTTACCATAACCTGCAATTGCTGCTTCTACCCATTGTTTATAGTGACCATTGGCACCATCAGGTACACGTGCATATTTAGGTTTAACCTTAATGTCTTTATTTCTGCTTAGCGGCAATAATTTTGGATTTGCACTGTAGGTTTCAGACATCATTTTACCTTTGGTTCCGATAAATAGGGTACCGTTACCACCATCACCAAAAGTCTCATTCGCTTCCAGTTCTTCCGGACGCTCCGGCTGGATACCACCATCCATCCAATGTAAGGTTACCTCACCTTTCGTTTTATTGGTTTTGGGGAACCTTAAGGTAACATGGCTTGATGGCGGACAACTTTCAGGGAAATAACCGCGTTTAAATTCATCAACATAAACAGAGCCTACACTCGCCTCAACTTCTTTAGCGTATTTTAAATTTAATACGCTAAATGGAGCTTCGATTAAGTGGCAACCCATATCGCCTAATGCACCTGTTCCGTAATCCCACCAGCCACGCCAGTTAAATGGAACCAGTTTATCAACAAAATCTTTTTCAGGGGCCGTTCCCAACCATAAATTCCAGTCTAATTCTTTTGGAATTTCGGCCTTTTTTGTTGGCCATGGAATACCCTGAGGCCAAACCGGACGGTTGGTCCAGGCATAAACAGTATGTACATCGCCAATTAAACCGGCTTCGTACCACTCTTTCATTTGGCGTGGACCATCGTTTGACGCCCCCTGATTACCCATTTGCGTAACTACCTGATACTTTTTCGCAGCTGCAGTTAAAATGCGGGCCTCATAAATATCATGCGTTAACGGTTTTTGAACATATACGTGCTTACCCAGTTGCATGGCTGCCAAAGCCTGGATGGCGTGGTTATGATCGGGAGTGGAAACAGAGACAGCATCGAAGTTTTTATGCTCCTTATCCAGCATTTCGCGCCAGTCTTTATAGTATTTGGCTTTTGGGAAAGCCTTAACACTGTTGGCAGCGCGACGATCGTCTACATCACAAAGAAAAGCGATATCTGCTTTTCCGCTTTTGTAGAACATATCTAAATCGCTTTGGCCTTTTCCGCCAACACCAATACCGGCAACCAGTAAGCGGTCGCTTGGTGCCAAATAGCCCGGGCCGCCCAAAACATGGCGCGGAACGATCATAAATGCAGCAGCAGCGATAGCTGTTGTTTTAATAAAATCACGACGGTTACTCGTGGTTTTATTTTCTTGCTCTGTTTTCATACGAGGTAAATCGATTTGCTGATGAGGTTAAATTATTTCTTTTTCAGGGACAAAATATATTTTACCATTAATTTTGCATCATCTTTTTTAAGGGTAGCATGAGCAGTCATTGGCATATTGCCCCAAACACCTGTACCACCTTTGATGATTTTATCGGCTAACATATTGATGTTTTTCTCAGTAGCCGGATATTTTTTTGCAACCTCAATATACGCCGGGCCAATAATTTTATTGGTTTTGTTGTGGCAACCTAAACAGTCTGATTTGTTAATCAGTTTTTCACCTGGATGAGATTGAAAGGCATTGTTTGCCACACTTGCTGTTGCAATTGCACTTTTCTCTTTCGCTAAATCTGCTTTCGTGAAAGACGCCATAAAAATGACCACAGCGCCTAAAATTAAAAATGTTTTTTTCATTGTGTGTTTTGTTTTTATTCTTATTCGAGCTGACATAAGCGGTAATATTCATTTGTTTTGCTTATGCAGGTTCATTGCATGTTATTAATGTTATAGTCCTAATATTTTTTTATTGAAAGCACTATCACTACCTGATGCGGCAAAATCATCGAATGCTTTATCAGTTACATTGATAATGTTCTTTTTAATAAACTCGGCGCCTTCGCGTGCACCATCTTGCTGGTTTTTAATGCAGCATTCCCACTCCATAACGGCCCAACCTTTAAAATCGTATTGAGCCAGTTTACTGAAAATAGTTTTAAAATCAACCTGTCCATCGCCAGGAGAACGGTAACGGCCCGCACGGTTTGCCCAGCTTTGGTAACCACCAAAAGTACCTTGTTTACCTGTTGGATTAAATTCTGCATCCTTAACATGAAAGGCTTTAATTCTTTCGTGGTAAAAATCGATGTACTGGATATAATCTAACTGTTGCAATACAAAGTGTGATGGATCATACAATAAGCATGCCCTTGGGTGATTATTGACTGCTGCAAGGAACATTTCGTAAGTTTCTCCATCAAATAAATCTTCACCAGGGTGTATTTCGTAACATACATCTACACCACATTGGTCAAATTCGTTCAGAATTGGCGTCCAGCGTTTAGCCAGTTCGGCAAAACCTTCTTCTACCAAACCTGCAGGACGTTGTGGCCAGGGATGGAAATATTGCCATAACAACGAACCACTAAAAGTAGCGTGGGCATTTAAGCCCAGGTTTTGCGATGCTTTGGCCGCATATTTCATCTGTTGTACTGCCCATTCAGTTCTTGCTTTAGGGTTTTTATGTACTTCTTTTGGTGCAAAAGCATCAAATAAATCATCATACGCAGGGTGTACTGCAACCAGCTGACCTTGTAAGTGAGTAGATAGTTCGGTTATCTCTAAACCGTGAGCTGCGATTTTACCTTTTAATTCATCAGCATAGGTTTTGCTCTCAGCTGCTTGCTTAAGATCGATAAAGCGGGTATCGAGCGTTGGCATCTGGATACCTTTAAATCCTAAGTCAGCAGCCCATTTGCAAATGTTATCAAGAGAATTAAATGGTGCTTCGTCGCTTATAAACTGTGCTAAAAATACAGCTGGTCCTTTAATTGTTGTCATGCCGGATTGTTATAGTTTATAGTCGAACCATTTTTGATCTGATTGGCTTGATGCCACTACATTTTCGATAAATGCCATTCCTCTGATACCATCCTCGGTACCAGGGAAATCTAGCATTTCTGCGGTAGGTTGCTCATTATTTAATTTTGCATCTACGGTAAGCGCAAAGTTTTTATAAATATTGGCAAATGCTTCTAAATAGCCTTCAGGGTGACCGCCTGGTGTACGGGTATTGTGTTTGGCAAAACTACCCATATAGCCGTTACCCGTTCTGTAAATCTGGGCAGGTGCGTTTAACCATCTTACAATAAGGGTATTGGGTTCCATTTGGTGCCATTCTAAACCACCTTTTTCGCCATAAACCCTGATTTTTAATGCATTTTCTTCGCCGGCAGCAATTTGTGAGGCTACTAACACGCCGTTAGCTCCATTATCGAATTTTAACAATACGTTACCGTCGTCATCAATAGCTCTTCCTGGTACAACAATGTTTAAATCGGCACAAATTTTAGAAATCTTTAATCCTGAAATGTATTCAGCAAGGTGTGCTGCGTGCGTACCGATATCGCCCATTGAACCACTTTTTCCGGTTTTAGATGGGTCGGTACGCCAGGCTGCCTGTGCATTGCCTTCGCGCTCAGAAAGTGTGCTTAGCCAACCTTGAGGATATTCTACCACAATTTTGCGAATAGCACCCAGTTCGCCTTCGCGTACCATTTGTTTGGCTTGCTTAACCATTGGGTAGCCCGAATAAGTGTGCGTTAAACAAAGGGTTAAACCTGTTTCTTCTACTTTAGCTTGCAGCTTTTTAGCTTCTTCCAAGGTTAAAGTCATTGGTTTTTCTATTACCACATTGAAACCTTTATCCAGAGCCATCATGGCTGGTGCAAAGTGTGCAAAATTTGGGGTAACAATGGTTACAAAATCAATTCTTTCGTCAGCTGGCAATTCACTTTCTTTTGTCAGCATTTCTTCGTAGTTGGCGTAAATCCGGTTATCAGGTAGAAAAAGGATTTTTCCAGATTCGTAGCCAATTTCGGGGTTTACACTTAAAGCTCCGGCAGTTAATTCGATGAGGCCATCCATGTTGGCCGCCAAACGGTGGACGGCACCAATAAAGGCGTCTTTTCCACCGCCTATCATGCCCATTCTTAGTTTTCTTTTCATGTTGTAAAAGGTGTGGGGTGTAAGGTGTAAGGTTTAGGCTAAATTTCCTATACCTTAACGCTTAAGCCTTTTCCCTATTTAGATGTTGTTTTTTATAAGGTTTTTTAAGGTGCAGGGATTAGGGGATCAGACTTTACGCCTTTTGCCTTAAACCTTACACCTTATATCTTAAACCTTTCTAGATATTCTTTTTCTTTAGTTCTTTTACAGCGTAATCTGCAGCACGTGCTGTTAATGCCATAAATGTTAATGATGGGTTTTGACAAGCGATAGAAGGCATACATGATCCATCAGTTACAAAAACGTTATTTACCTCGTGCATTTGATTCCACTTGTTCAATACTGATGTTTTCGGATCGTTACCCATTCTGGCAGTACCCATTTCGTGGATAGCCATGCCCGGATAGCAACCATTATCATAGGTTTTGATGTTTTTCATGCCTGCTTTTTCTAACATTTCGGCAGCATCATTCATCATATCAGCACGCATTTTTTTCTCGTTCTCTTTGTATTCGCAATCAATCGCCAATACTGGCTGTCCCCACTTGTCTTTTTTACTGTGATCGATGTAAACTTTGTTTTCATAGTAAGGCAACATCTCTCCGAAACCGCCCAAGCCCATGCTCCATTTGCCTGGTTTGGTCATTTTTTCTTTAAGGTCGGCACCAAACGATAATTCGGCTACATCATTTTGCCAGTTCGATCTGCTTGCACCTCCCTGGTAACCAAAACCACGCAGGTAGTCGCGTTTATCGTTACCGATGTTTTGATACCTTGGGATGTAAATACCATTTGCACGACGGCCATAGGTGTATTTATCATCGAAACCTTCAGCTTCGCCTGATGCACCGCAGCGGAAGTGGTGATCCATTAAGTTGTGACCTAACTGACCGCTGCCATTACCCAACCCATTCGGATGTGCTTCTGAAGTGGAGTTTAACAAAATGAATGTTGAACCTAAAGTAGACCCGTTAACGAAAACAATTTTGGCATAAAACTCCATTGTTTTGTTGGTTTGCGCATCAATAACCATTACACCTTTAGCTTTTTTAGTGTCTTTATCGTAAATAATGTGATTTACAATAGAATATGGCCTTAATGTTAAACGTTTGGTAGCCATAGCAGCTGGCAGGGTAGAAGATTGCGTACTGAAATATGCACCAAACGGACAACCCCGGCTACATAAATTTCTATACTGGCAATTGCCACGGCCTTTATGCGGAACGGTAAGGTTAGCCACACGGCCAATCATCATGATCCGTTCTCTTTTATAATGTTCTTCTATACGTGCTTTTACCGATTTTTCTACAATGTTTAAATCCATTGGAGGTAGAAACTGTCCGTCAGGACAAGTTGGCCAGTTTTCGTTAGAGCCACTGATCCCGGCAAAACGTTCAGCATAATCATACCACGGTGAAAGCTCTGCGTAACGAAGCGGCCAATCACTTCCGTGGCCATCTCTCGCATTATCTTCAAAATTATGATCGCTTAAACGGTAGCTTTGACGGCCCCACATTAACGATTTACCACCCACATGGAAACCACGGTACCAGTCAAAACGTTTATCTTCGGTATATGGGCATTCCAAATCGTTTACCCACCATTTTTCGTTCGCTTCCTGGTAAGGGTAATCTCTTTTTTGTACCGGGTGGGTACGTTTTTGCTCTTCTGTTAGTTTGCCTGCATGTTTAAAATCCCACGGATTTTTCATTGCAGTTTCGTAACCGGTAATGTGCTCAATGTTCATGCCTCTTTCTAGCATCAAAACGCGTAAGCCTTTTTCGGTAAGTTCTTTTGCAGCCCAGCCGCCACTAATCCCCGATCCTATAACAATAGCATCGTAAGTATTTTCTGCTTTTAAATTTGTATTTAAATTCATGATGTTTTGTCGTTGTTTTGATGTTAGGTAGCCCAAGATTTTTGACCTGGCTTTAAGGGAGCATTGCCATCATAGCGGCCTGGAACAAGAACATAAGCTCTTGCTTTGGTGCAACCAATTTCGGAAGAGTAATAACCCAGTAAAGTTAAATCGCGTGCGGTAACAAAGAAATAAGCTAAATCTTTGTTGTCTTCTGATTTAGTTTCTTTTTGCGCAATGGCGATAGTTCTTAAATCGGTCATTAACTTTTTGCGGTCGGCCACGGTTAAGGCCATGTAAGGTTTACCGAAATCTTTCATCGATTTAGCCTGAAGGGCTTTAAATCCATTTGCAAATGAAGTTTGCATGGTAGCAGGATAACAGTCTTTCATCATCATCGGTATAAATTTACCTAATCCGGCAGCTTTGGCACCGGCAGATGACTGTGTGGTTGGCACAATGATATCAGCAAATTCAGCAAAAATCTTCTCATCCTCAATAGAATACTGTACGAAGTTTTTTTCGTTTTCCGGGAGCGTAAAACTTTCGAATAAAACGCCCATTGTACTTGCTGAGATTGCTCCTCCCAGCAAAAATGCAACGTTTTTGAGTGCTTCTCTTCTATGCATCGTATTTATGGTTTTATATATTGGTTATGTTATGTGTTGAATGAGTAATATTAGAAAAAATATAATGGAAACGTTAAGGTTATACCGTTAAATTATTGATACGCAACGCAATTGTTACTCCGAATAATAATTCTAAATAATGTGTTTTTTGTGGGTTTAAACCACATTAAGGCCTGTTTTTTTATCAAATTAACTTGGTGTAAAAAGTACATTTAGTGCGAATGAACGTGTTATTTACCAGTAAATTTCTAAACAGGCCTTTTCATGGCTTGAATGACTGTTTACAGCAGGTTGTGCTTAATGTAATTGTAGCTTTCTGTAATGCTTTGAAAAGGTTCTTTTTTAATCAGGTCCTGTTCGGTAAAAATGTAATCTACACCTGCCAGTTTAGCATTGGCAAAAATGGTTTTGAAATCTATTTTGCCCGAACCTACTTCGGTAAATACGGCTTTATCCAGTTTGTCCATATCTTTAACATGAAACATTTTATATCGCCCCGGATTTTTACTGAACATGACTACAGGATCTAAGCCTGCGTTTACCGCCCAGAAAATATCGAGCTCAAAGCCTACGAGCTTGGCATCGGTTTCATTTAATAAAATGGAATAGCCTGTAACACCATTACCCTGATCTTTAAATTCGAAGTTGTGGTTGTGGTAGGCTAATTTTAAGCCTGATTTTTGACAGAGTTCTGCGGCCTGGTTAAATTTGGCGGCCATGCGCTTGTAATCATCTAATGTTCCGTTTGCCCTGATATCAGTAGGTAATGCCGGAACCACAAAATATTTTTGACCTACGGTTGCAGCAGTTTCGATGTACGATTTTAATACTTTATCATCGCCGGTAGAAAGGAATCCGGTTAAATTGTAATGGCCACTTGGCGAAGTAAGGTTATTGGCCGTAAGCAACGCTTTAAAATCTTTTGCTTCCAAACCCCAGAAGCCCTTAACTTCATATTTGCCCGGGTAGCCATAATAAGTTTCTACCTGATTGTAGCCTATCTGGGCTACACGCGCTATAGTGGCTTTAACATCGGCTGTTAATTGCTCCCTCAGGGTAAATAAACCAATTCCTGTTTTAGAAATTTTAGCTGGTTGCGCCAGGGCAGAAGTGATAACTGACGGGCTTAAAAATGCTGCAACTGCAGCTAAGCTTGTTTTTTGTAAAAATGATCTTCTTGTTGTCATGATATTCTGAATTAAAAAAGGCCGGAGCGTAAACTCCGGCCTTGCTGTTAAAATGAATAAGCCAATGATCCCCAGAAAGTACGTTGAAGTAAAGTTCTGCCAATCATTAATTGACCCGGGCTTACTGTGGAGAAATCTCTAAACTGATCTCCGCGAACATCACCTTCGGTCAACACTTTTGCATTTAACAAGTTGTCTGCCCAAAATCTTATGGCTACTTTTTTAGTGAAATTATAGCCTGCGCCAGCTTTCATTACTACATAGCCGGGTAACTCATAGCTTCCGCTTGGTGAGGTAAAGCGGCTGCCTACGTAATTTGCTGCAACATATAAATTAAAGTTTTTGTAATCGTAGTTTGCGCCCAGTTCAGTGTTAACTACCGGAACACGTTCTGTCCGGTTACCGGTAAAGCTATAAATGCGGTTACCAAATTCGGCGGCTACAGCGGCATTGCCACTGGTATTGGCTTCGTAATCGGTATATTTCGAATCCTGAAGCGTTCCGGTCAGACGTAAGCTGAGTGGTTTGGCAATTTTGTAAGAAACTTCATATTCTGCGCTCCAGGTGCGGGTAGAACCAAAAGCAACCAAAGCCTGTGTACCTGCCGAGGTGGTTGGCACATTGATGGTTAGCGATACATTTTTAATGGCCGAGTAACTTCCGGAGGCAAAAATAGCCAGGTTGTTTTTGGCATATTTAAAACCTACTTCGCCTAAATAAACAGGACGTTTTTTGATATTTGCGGCATTATAGGCAGATGCATTGTAATCGCCAATGTTAGGGGCATTGTAGGCTTTGGTTGCCCTGGCAAAAATGCTGGAGGTATTGCTGATTTTATAATTTGCACCTACCGAAGCAGCCCAATTGGTTAATGTTTCATTATAAGCAGTATAGCCTAAAATAGTAGGCGTGGCACTTGCGCTTGCATTTACGGTACCATTGGTATTTAATGCATAATAAGGTCTGTCGCCTTTTACATTTTGATTATCGATTCTCGCTCCAATATCGAGACGCCATTTTTCAGATATTTTAATCTCGTCACCAGCATAAGCGGATAAGGTTCTGGTATCGCCTATGAAGGTGTTTTTGGTTTGGATGGCACGCTCTGCAGCTGTCGGGGATTGTAAGATAATACTTGGATGCTCTTTAAATTCGGTAAATGAACGGAAAGCATAACGTACATCGTCGCGGTTATATTGGTGGATGCCTAGTCCGATATTGAGGCTATGATTTTTTACTTTCTTTTTTAAATCCAGATAATCTACAATCTGCACGTCGCTGTTAATTTGCCCTTGAGCGTTTGAGGTAATTACATAATCTCCGGTTACAAAAGGCGTAACAGCGCCGCCAGGGTAATAGTAAGGTGTCGTGCTGGTTCTGGCTGTAATTCCTGCAGGTACAGTGTAGGTGGCATTGGTGTGAGTATTCTGGTAACGGAAATTGTTTACGATCTGCCAGCCGTTATCGGTTAAGTAGTTAAATTGGAAACCAGCAGAGCCCAATTTGGTATGTATCCCGTCTGTTAAACTAAAATCATGATTCCCATTTGCAGGATCATTATAATTCCAATCTGTTTGAACAGGGGTAATAGATTGCGAAGCCATATTGTAATCGCGGTAAGTAGTTGGTTTCCCGGTTCCATCGTAAGGGTAGTAGCTGGTTAACAGAAACTGGACTTTATCGTTCAGGTATTTACCGTAAAGACGGATAAAGCCTTTGTTATTCTTAAAATTAAAAGTCAGGTTACCTTTAATTTGTCCACCCTGGTTAGCCGGATTAAAGCCCTGATCTACCACACCATTATCGGTACGGTAAAAACCACCAATGTTATATTTAACCTGCTCGCTTATTTTTCCACCGGTATTGCCATCAAAACGATATAAGCCCTGAGAAAAGCCGGTGGTGAATTTAAACTGGCCATATTGTTTATCGGCACCCACATAACTGAGGTTGTTAACCACCGCACCAGGTGTATTGGCCTGGATAATGGAGGCATTACCTCCTCTGATGGCTTCGATGTTTTGGATAGTCAAATCGGTTTTGTAGTATTGATCTACCGACGGATTGGTATTAAATCCTGTAGGCAATAAAGGCAAACCATCTTCCTGTATGCCCAGGAAGATATATCCGCCTTGTTGCGGAAAGCCCCTTACCCAAACGTTTCCAGGTCCATCGCCACCGGTACTTTCTACGGTTAAACCAGGTATGGCTTTTAATAAATCGGTACTGTTTAAGGGCGCCCTATTGGTAATGTCTTTATTGCTTACCGAAGTAAGGGCCACACTGCTTTCGAGTTTCTTTTTCGGGTTACCACCTGTAACCATTACGCTTTCGAGCTGTAAGTTATCTTCGGATAAACTAATGCTCAGGTTTTCGTCGGCATTGCCTGGCGATAGGTTAACTTCTTTAGAAATATAACCTACGTATCTTACTATCAGCACACGACTGTCGACAGTAAGGCCTTTTAAGGCAAAAGCACCATTTTCATCAGTGGTAGTACCAATGGTTTTGCCTTTTACCGTAACCGATACCCCGGGGATGGCGTTGCCTTTGCTATCGGTAACTTTGCCGGTAACAATTCCTTCAAAGGCTTTTAGCAGTGCCAGGTTGTTATTGGCGGGAATAGAATAGAGCAGAATCTGATCTTTAACTATCCTATATCCCACGTCATAACGTTTTAGCGAATTCTCAAGAAAGTATTTAAGTTTTTGGTTAACAACGTTTACAGATATTTTCCGGTCAGAGTTAATTAATTGCGGACTGTACACAAACTTAACATTGGCCAGTTGTTCGGTTTTTTCAATAATGGTTTTAATATCGGTTTGATCGGCTTTGATCGAGATTGCTTTGTTCAGAAATTCCTGTGCGCCAACATTTTTTGCAAATGCAGCACAGGTAAAGGTTATTATTGCAAGTATTTGGTAAATCGAAACTCTCATTGCATATATCGCCAGCGAAATAAGTTGATTTTTTTTCATAAATTTGGTTGTTGTTCATTAAATGATTGGATTTATTGGACATAGGAATACCATGAATACATTTCTATGTATTTAACTCGCCGGCAATGCCCCACATTGTCGGCTTTGTTTTTAGAAAAATATTATGGGAGGTGGTGCCGCGGTTACGGACTGTTGATGATCTGGTACTGTTTCATAATGTTTATATATTTTGGTTAGTTGGTATTCGAAACCATAATGCTGGTTCCCTCGATTTTATATTTACTTGATATGGATCCGCAAATCAGATCGAGCTGCTCATACAGCCCTTTATTGCTTAAATCTCCGGTAAAGGTGTAGCTTAATATATCCTGCTGACTGGTTACAATATCAATACCGTAAGCTTCTGATAAGGTGCTGAAAATCTCTTTCAGGCTTTTTTCCTTAAAATTATAACTCACGGTGTTGGGCACATTGTAAGCCACGGCTAAAGGAATGGGTTGTTCTACCAGGGTTTTGCTTAAATTATGGTCGGTATAAATTCCCTTTTGATTAGGTTTGAGTAAAATAGGTCTGGCTACCCTTTTATCCGACAGGCGGAACAGGCTGCAGTTTTCATTTTCGTTTACCTGCACTTTGCCCGTGCGCACAGATACTTGTGCTGGTTGATGGTTAACCGATGATTTAACAAAAAAGCTGGTGCCTAAAACGCGTACCACCAATGTTTGGTTGTACACATAAAATGGTCTTTTCGGATTTTTGCTTACCGAGAAAAAAGCGTTTCCTTTCAGGTAAACCATTCTTTTCTCAGCTGCAAAATCCTTGGGGTAAATGATGTTTGCCTGTGGATCTAAAGTAATTTTACTCTCATCGCTCAGCGAAACTATAATGGGACGATTGGTATTGTTGGTTTTACTAATTAACTCTAGCCCTTCGTTTTGATCAATAAATGATTGCTCAGCATGGTTTTTATTTACCAGGTACAGGCCGCCGATCAGGAAAGCTACGATAAACGATGCGGCAATAGCCAATTTTGGCCAAAGTCTTTTTACGGTAGCAGTTTTTACCTGTGGTGTTGCATCAGGATTAATGTGCTGCCAAACACTTTGCTGCATCTCATTGAGCGCAACTTCCGAAAGATCTTCAAAATTTTTACTATTCAGGTTATGATACCATTTATCTACCCAGAGCTTTTCGGCTTCAGTACAATTTCCGTCATGATAACGGGTAAGTAAATCGTAGAATGATTTTTGGTTCATAAGAAAAATATTTGGCTTTATACCTACAAGTAACACTGTGAGGGCTAAACCCTAAAGCAACTTTGCAGAAAAATGAAATTATTTCGTAATTAATTGATATACAGCTACAAAAAGATGTAGAAATTTTTAATATATTCTTTAATCCTTTTGATAGACTGGGTAATGTGGTATTCCACAGCCTTTTCCGAAATGTTTAATCCGGCCGAAATATCTTTGGTAGATTGATGCTGGTAGCGGCTAAGCCTGAAAACTTCCCGTGTTTTTTCCGGGAGCGAATTGATACCTTGTTCGATAATGGCAGAAAGATCATGAAAGTCGACCAGGTTGGCGGTATCCTGATGGTCTTCTGTATAGGTAAGGCTTTGGTACTGCACATATTTGTTTTCCATTACCAGACTTCTGATATGGTTAATTACGCTCAGTTTTAGTGCGCCGAATAAATAAGCCTGCAGGTTGCTGATTTTGGCTTCAGCACGCTTTTCCCAAAGCGAAATAAAGATATTCTGCACCAGTTCCTCTGCAATTATCCTTTCGCCTGTTTTTTTATAAGCAGCTAAGAGCAATTCTTTACTATAGGTTAAATAAATACGCTCGTAGGCGTGCTTATCGCCCAGTTTTAGGCGGTTAAGTAAATCTGCGGCATATTCAGGCTCAAAAGGAGTCATTAGTTTATTTGGTGGTACGCTAAAGTAAATGTATAAATTTTAAGTTTTAAAGTTGAAAGGTTGAGATGTTTTAGAATTGAAAGGTTCCGATGTTGGAATGTTGGCCGTTCGCGGTTTGCAATTAGCAGTTAACCAGTTTAAACGATTTAATCAGTTAACCAACTTACACACTAAGTATAAATATTTTATCACCTTTTATCTCATTTTTTTACCTTTGCTCAATCTCAAGAAAAATATGCAGGAAAAAATTGTTGTTTTAGGTTCTAACGGACAGATTGGTACCGAATTGGTTACCACTTTACGTAAGATATATGGTGATGATAACGTAGTTGCATGCGATATCCGCAGACCTGATTATGATATCAAAAATTCTGCGCCGTTCGAGTTTGTAAATGTGCTTGATAAGGAAATGATCAAGGGCATTTTTCATAAATACAGGCCAACGCAGGTTTACCTGCTGGCAGCATTATTGTCTGCTACGGGCGAACAGAATCCTAAATTAGCCTGGGATTTAAATATGAACGGTTTGCTTAATGTATTGGATCTGGCACTTGAATATAAAACTGCAAAAGTATATTGGCCAAGCTCAATTGCCGTTTTTGGGCCAAATTCGCCTAAAGATCACACTTCGCAATATTGTGTAATGGATCCGAATACGGTTTATGGTATTAGTAAACTGGCTGGAGAGCGCTGGTGCGAGTATTATAACCAAAAGTATGGATTGGATGTACGCAGTATCCGTTACCCGGGATTAATTAGCTGGAAAGCTGCACCAGGAGGCGGAACTACCGATTATGCCATTCACATTTTCCACGATGCATTAAAAAAAGGAAGCTATCAGAGTTTCTTAAATGCCGGAACCGAATTGCCAATGATGTATATGGACGATGCAATTCGGGGTACTATTGAGTTGATGGATGCGCCGGCTGACCAGATTTCGGTGCGCAGCAGTTATAATTTTGCGGGAGTAAGTTTTACACCGGAAGTTTTAGCAGCTGAAATCAGAAAGCATATTCCTGATTTTACCTTAACTTACACCAATAACGATCCGCGTCAGCAAATTGCCAACAGCTGGCCACGTTCTATTGATGATGGTTATGCGGCTAAAGACTGGGGTTGGAAACCAGAGTTCGATTTATCGAAACTGACAATTGATATGTTAAAGAATTTAAAAAAATAATATAAGGGTAGAAGGTTTTGAAGGTTGAAGCCCAAAGGTTTCCACCTCCTAACTGATATCTCAATACTAAAAAAATGGGAAGAGCATTCGAATTTAGAAAAGAAAGAAAATTTAAGCGTTGGGCCAAAATGGCTGTTCAGTTTACGCGTATTGGTAAAGATATTGTAATGGCAGTTAAGGAATCGGGGCCTCATCCCGAAACCAACTCGCGTTTACGTACGGCTATGCAAAATGCTAAAGCGGTAAACATGCCTAAAGATAGGGTTGAGGCAGCTATTAAGCGTGCATCAGATAAATCGTTAGCCAATTATGAAGAAATTGTTTACGAAGGTTATGCACCTCATGGCGTGGCTGTTTTAATTGAAACCGCAACTGATAACACTAACCGTACTGTTGCAAACGTACGCAGCTACTTTAATAAAACAAATGGTACTTTGGGTAAAACTGGTTCCTTGGATTTTGTTTTCAACCGCAAATCTATTTTTCGCTTTGTACCAGCTGATGATTTAGATTTAGAAGAATTAGAATTTGAATTAATTGATGCAGGTTTGGAAGAGCTTTACGTTGAAGCTGATGAAGAAGGAAATGACGTTGCAGTTGCTCAGGGGGCTTTTGAAAATTTTGGTTCTTTACAGAAAGCACTGGAAGAAAAGGGCATTGAATTGAAGAGTTCTAAACTGGAGCGTATCGCCTTATCACACCACGAGGTTACAGAAGAGCAGGCTGCGGATGTTTTAAAACTGATTGATAAGCTTGAAGAGGATGATGATGTGCAGGCCGTTTATCACAACATGGCTGAGTAACTAATACCTTATTTATAGCAAAGGCTTGAGGATGTCCTCAAGCCTTTTTGTTTTTGGTCCTCGCAGGTTTTTAAAACCTGCGAGGTCTGTTTATTTTCGAAACCTGAGGACTAGGAATCATGCTAAGCCGTTTGATTTTTCTTTGAATTTGCTTAGGTTTAAGTATGGTTAAAACAATTCCTTTGGAATGCGAAGCCTACTATCATATCTATAATAGAGGGAACAATAGCGAAATCATATTTCGTGAGGAAGACAATTACCTGTATTTTTTGAAATTATTAAAGAAGTACATAGTCCCAGTTGCTGACATTTTTGTTTACTGCCTTCTAAATAATCATTTCCATCTTTTAATCAGAATAAAAGAAGAACAAATTAAAGGAAGTGTAGAAAAGAGTTTTTCCAATTTATTTAATGCTTATGCTAAAGCTTTTAATAAACGATACGGGCGTACTGGTAAGCTTTTTGAGGAACGGTTTAAAAGAAGTAAAGTGGAAGATGAGGAATATTTAACTGAACTGATATATTATATTCATTCAAACCCTCAGAAGCATAAGTTGCTGACTGATTTTAGAGATTATCAGTATTCTTCATTCAATGGTATCTTATCAGGTAAACCTACATCTTTAAAAAGAAAAGAAGTTTTGAATTGGTTTGGCGGTCTATCTGCTTATGAAGAATACCATAAAAATAAATATGAAGACCTCGCAGGTTTTTAAAACCTGCGAGGTCGGTCTGGTTAACTATTTCTTATGTGAAAACAACCAGGGTAATAATTCGGGTTCTGCAAATGCGCTGTCCCAGCTATTGTGGTTGGCGGTAGGGTAGAGGGTAAATTTAACCTCATCACCTACTGTTTTTAAACGTTCGGCAATGGCAATCGATAATGCAGGATCTACAATGTCATCTTTAGCCCCATGGAAAATCCAAAGTGGTGTTTTTTTGTATTTTTTGATGTTATTGGTATTGTCGCCGCCACAAATGGCAATAGCTGCAGCAAACTTACGGCGTTCTCTTCTCAGTAACTCATAAGTGCCCATACCGCCCATAGAAAGGCCTCCAACATACACTTGTTCACGGTTTACATAAGGTTTTTTCAAAAAATCTTTAATCATGCCCTGCAGCGCATGCATAATTTTAGTTGGTTTGCCACCTTCAACAAAGCTTAATTTTCTTTTACCATTTGCATCTTTGTCTAAATTAATGTTGGCCCAGAAATCATTAGCAGGGCACTGTGGAAAAACCACAATGGCCGGAAAATTTTTACGGACGTCGCTCTTTAAAAAAAGTTTCCCACCATGTACCAGCTGACTGGCATTATCATTTCCCCTTTCGCCACTGCCGTGCAGGAAAATTACTAGGGGATATTTTTGCTGGGGGTTAAAGTTTTCCGGAAAAAGCACTCTGTAATAAATAGAATCCTTGCCTTTAATAAAACTTCCCCTGTCATATTTTTTTAAATCCTGAGCGTTTAAAAAGAGAACAGAAAAAAGAATACAAATAATGAGAAAAATCTTTTTCATTTAACAAAAATAGAAAACCCTGGCTACTTTACAATAGCTCAGGGTTAACAACCAAACCTAATTGTCTTTATTTCAGTGTAAAAGAAGCTTCTTTTACATCACGTGAATTGGTACCGATAAATACTTTAAAATCGCCGGGTTCTGCTACAAATTTTAAATCCGAGTTGTAGAATTTAAGGTTGTCTTCAGTCAGCGTAAAGGTGATGTTTTTGCGCTCTCCAGCCTTTAAACTAACTTTCTGGAAGCCTTTTAGCTCTTTAACCGGGCGGGTAATGCTGCCCACCAAATCACGGATATAGAGCTGTACAACTTCCTGACCATCGTATTTACCTGTATTGGTTAATGTAACGGATGCGGTAATTGGTTTGCCTTTGGTTAATGTATTCGAACTTAATTTAATATCGCTGTAGTTGAATGTGGTATAACTTAAACCGAAACCAAATGGGTATAAGGGATCATTGCTCACATCTAAATAATTAGAACGGAATTTTTCGAACCATTTACCATCTGCTAAAGGACGACCAGTATTTTTGTGCGCATAATAAAGTGGCACCTGACCAACATTTTGCGGGAAAGTTGCACTTAATTTACCCGAAGGGTTTGCGTCGCCAAAAAGTACGTCGGCAATTGCACTACCGGCTTCGCTGCCTGGAAACCAAACATTTAATATGGCCGGAATATTTTCTTCTTCCCATTTTAAAGCCAGCGGGCGACCTGTAAATAACACCATTACCACCGGTTTTCCGGTTTTAACCAATGCTTTTAAGAGATTTTTTTGGGTTTCAGGAATCTGGATATCGGTAACACTGCTACTTTCACCTGTAAACTCCGAACCCTCACCAACAGTAGCTACAATTACATCCGATTTTTTAGCCACTTCCAAAGCTTCCTTGATCATATCAGCTTCTGAGCGCGAATCGTGTTTGTAGGTAGGATTATGAATGTTTACATAACGGTGTTCTAAAGCTGAATCGGCCAGGAAATTGGAGCCGCGGGCTGTTAATATTTTAGCATTATTGCCTAAGGCATTTTTTAAGCCTTGCAATACAGTTACCGACTTATCAAATAAGGCAGCAACACTCCAGGTGCCATACATATTTGCTGTATTATCAGCCAGTGGACCTATTAAACCAATGGTGCCTGATTTTTTTAGTGGTAAAGTATTATTGCTGTTTTTTAACAACACAAAGCTTTCTGCTGCAATCTGGCGGGCAACGTTACGGTTTTCCGGACTGAAAACTTCTTTGTCTGCCCGGTTGGCATCACAAAATTTGTACGGATCAGCAAATAAACCCAATTTATATTTGGCTTGAAGAATTAAACGGCAGGCTCTGTTAATCTGATCTATGCTCACTCTCTTCTCAGCAAGCGATTTTTTTAGGGTGCCTAAAAAACCTTCTCCTACCATATCCATATCCACGCCAGCATTTAGGGCTAAAGCCGAAACCGTTTGCAAATCGCCCATTCCGTGCGCAATCATTTCAGGGATGCCGGTATAATCGGTAACTACAAAACCTTTAAAGCCCCATTGGTTACGCAAAACTTCTGTCATTAACCATTTGCTGCCTGTAGCCGGAATTCCGTCAACCTCGTTAAAGGAAGCCATAATGCTGGCAGCGCCTGCATCAACAGCTGCTTTGTAAGGAGGAAGGTATTCGTTGTACATTTTTACCTTGCTCATGTCGGTGGTATTGTAATCCCTTCCGGCTTCTGCGGCACCATAAAGTGCATAATGCTTAACACAAGCCAGGATTTCGTTATTGGCCTGCAATTTACCCTGGTAACCTTGTACCATAGCTTTGGCAATTTGAGAACCCAGGTATGGATCTTCGCCATTACCTTCAGAAATTCTTCCCCAACGTGGGTCCCGCGAAATGTCAACCATAGGAGAGAAGGTCCAGTTAATACCGCTGGCACTAGCCTCAATTGCTGCAACACGTGCAGATTTTTGAATGGCGTCCATATTCCAGGTGGCACTCATACCCAATGGAATCGGGAAAACTGTATTGTAACCATGGATAACATCCATACCGAATAACAAAGGAATTTTCATCCTGCTGTTTTCGACAGCTACCTTTTGCACCGCTCTGATTTTCTCAACACCCTTAATGTTGAATAAACCACCAACCTGACCTTCTCTGATTTTTTTACCAATATCGCTGCTATTGGCCTGTCCGGTAGTAATATCACCTGAACTGGGTAAATTCAGCTGACCAATCTTTTCATCGATAGTCATTTTGGTCATCAGGTTACTGATGAAAGTATTCATCTTTGCTTCTTCGGCTGAAACCGGTTTTTTGGACTGCGCAAATGCATTTAGTACGAGGGCTGTTAAAAAAACAACCAGGATTTTCGCTCTTTTCATTATATGTGTATTTTATTCTTTTTCATTAACGGGCCTGCACATCTCACGCAGACCTCACATTTTACCATTTTGGTGTTGTCATCTTAATCGCTATCAGCAGTTATTTCCTCACTTGTTGCGAGGGCTCGCTATTTTGCGCTGTTAAAACCAGCGTAAGCTATATTTTTAATCCACCTTTTTAACTGCCGTTTTTGCTGAAACACCATTCTCATTGATAGCTTCGATAGCGAAATAATAAGCTTTTTGGCTATCCATTGCTTTAAACCAGTATTCGTTAAAGTCATGTATCATAATGCAGTTATACAGTTTATCCGGTGCGGTGCCATAATACAGGTTATAGGCAAATGCATTATCAACGGGCTGCCATTTGATATAGGCACTGCGTTTATCTTTTTCGGTGCGCAACACAATCAGATTTTTTACCTGTGTTGGTTTCTCTCCATTTCCATTGCCAAAAATGCGCAAGCCGCTAATGGCAAATTTTCCGGTAGGCATGTGGATATTAACCATTTTAACGAACCTCGTTTTAACCGCTTTGGGGAGCTCGATATAATCATGTGGCACATCTGTTTTATTCTGGCTTTTATCTACCAGGACATTCCATTTTTTTCCATCAACTGATGAAAGGATTTTATATTGATGAAAAATACCTGTTTGTTTGCCTATGAATTCTGCATCCTGATCGGCATAGTTGATTTGTATGGCGTTAACTGTAGCCAAGCTGCCTAAATCTGTTTGGATCCACTCGCCGTTATCTGCTGTTTTTGCGCTCCAGTAGGTTTTAATACTTTCATCTACTGCATTGTTGGCCTCAAAAGCCCCCAGTGTTGAAGAAACGGTAACTGGCTTTTTATAATTAATTAACATCCAGCCTGGCCCTGCGGGGCCATTTTCTTTTCTTTCAGAAGGTAAGTAGAGTGGATAATCGCCAAAAGCCGTATTGGTCCACATTACATCATCCTGATCAAAACCGGTAGGCCAGATTCCCATTCTACGTTCCCAGGTATTTTTTACACAGATGATGCTGGTAGAAATGTGCCAGTAGTTTTTGTTGTTGTCTTGAAAGGTAGCTCCATGGCCTGCACCACGCGAAAAGCCGCCGCCCTTATAACTCAGCGGATCGGATTGCGGTGTAACCTGAATACCATCAAACAGTGGCTTACTACCTACTACCACACCATCGGAGTACCCACTGAATTCTGTTCCGGGTGCGCCATACTGAAAATAATATTTGCCATTGTGCTTGGTCATCCAGGCACCTTCAGCAAAAGGATCAAGGAAAGTATCGTCCATATACTCGCCAAACCTTTGCCAGCCATAGCGCCAGCTCTGCAATAGGTACATGGGGGTACGGGTTCCCTTAGGTTTAAAAGTCTTTCTATCCAGCTCTACTCCATACATGGGGTAGTTATTGCTGCTACCATTGTACATGTAAAATTTACCATCATCATCGGTGAAAAAAGCAGGATCCCAACCTCCAATTTCTAAAGAATCAACCAAAGGAAACCATTTGTTTCCTTTGGGATCTGTACTGCCCCACAGGGTGAAATTTTTGGTGTATGTACTCCCAAAAACCACCATGGTATCGCCAACAATGCCTACTCCGGGTGCGCAGAGCTCATCTTTGGTTTTATTCCATGGGCGCAGAAATTTCCTTTCTTCAAACTTCCAGTTCAACATATCAGGGCTATGCCAGTACCCCCATTGGTTGGTACTGAAAAGGTAGAAGTCGCCCTTGTAGTTTACAATAACCGGATCGGCGGTTGCCCGGTGTTTACCCCATTCGGTAAAAGATTCAAAAGGGGTGTAGCCATAATCTACGTTGATTGGGTTGCAATAGGTTTTTTGCTGGGCCCGCAATCCAACAGTTAAGCTGATTAATATGATGAATAGAATATGTCTCATTTAATATGCTGAATTTTTAATTATAGCTTTATTTCTTTAACGCAGGACTTTCAAAGCCTAATTTGGTTAAGCCTTTTTGTACATCTGCGTTGCTCATAAATAATTTCCAAAGCAAACCTGACCGGTAATTTTCGATCATTACCACCATTGGTCCCTGGTCTATGCCCAGATACCTTTGAGGGTACCAATTGTCAGTTTCAGAAAAGGCGTCGTAAAAACCGTATTTACCCCAAACTTTGGTACCTAGATTTTCGTAAAGGTGCCTGATTACCTTCATCGATTCTTTTGGTGTGTAAGGAATAGATGAAATGGCTGCTGTAGGAGAAATTACCCCAAAATCTTCCTGCGGATTATGTGCGGCATAACCTTTAACAGAATAGCTGGCCGTTAAACCCCAGTTGCTTTCGCCATAACCCTTAAAGCCTTTAGGGTTGGCTACGCAATAATCCCGGATAGCCAGGGTATGGTTTACATTGTTCTCCCAGTAATTGGCATAGCGGTCTTTTAATCCTTTGGGATTTAAACCCAAATAAGAATAGTGTGCCCAGAATAAAGGACCAACCGAATTTTTCTGTCCTTGATAATCGAGCGTAAAAGGATGGCCATAAACCTCAAAATTGGTTTTAATTTCACCATTTCTGGCCCAACCCTGGTGATAAACTTCAGCGGGTACAGTATGAGTAGGGGAGGAAGCCGCTAACACGTACATAATCAAGCATTCGTTATACCCTTTAACAGGAAAGTTCATTTCCCATTGGTATTCGGGAGACCAGTGCCAGTACAATACGTTTTGACCACCATTGCGGTACCAGTTAAAATCAATGCCTTTCCAAAGCTCATCGGCTTTTTTAGCTAATGCTTTTTCTGCTGGTGTGCCCTTTTTATAGTAGGCTTCGATGCAGATCAACGCTTGCGCAACAAAAGATGTTTCTACCAGATCACCACCATTATCTTTGCGGCCAAATGGGCGTACCTTACCCGTTTCGCCATAAATCCAGTGCGACCAGGCGCCGTGAAAGCGATCAGCTTTTGCCAGGAAGTCGAGAATTTTGTTTAAACGTTCAGCACCCTCTTTTTTGGTGACATATCCTCTGTCGATACCACTTAAAATTGCCATTAGACCAAAGCCAGTAGCGCCGGTTGCTACAGTACTTTTATCGTTTTCGGGATAAACATTATCTACATGATAGCGCTCGCGGCCTGCGCCTGATGTAGGCTCGGCACCATCCCAGAAATACTGAAAAGTTTGTTTTTGCACCAGGTCTAATAATTGTTCGTCGGTTAGGTTTTTTCTAATGCTTAAATCTGGATTATAACTTCTTTTTTTGCCCTGTGCACAAGCTGTAAGGGTGGTTAGGGTAAGAGAAAATATTAAAAAGTGTCGAAATTTGAGTTTCATTTGTGTGTTTTTAAAGATTGGGACTACTAAAACCAAGGTTTTTCATGCCTGTTTTTACTTCCGGAGCGCTCATAAACAGGTTCCAGATTAATTTTGTTCTGTAATTTTCGATCATGACTACAATCGGCCCCTGATCTATGGCCAGGGTTGAGGTTGCAAACCATTGGTCTTTTAAGGAAAAAGCATCGTAAAAGCCGTATTCTCCCCAGGTTTTATTCCCCAGCTTGTAATAGAAATATTTTAAGGCTTGCATCGATTCATCAGGTGTATAAGCCATAGAGGCTAATGCTGCAGTTGGCGCTATAGTACCTACATCATTGGTTGGTGAACTGGCTGTGTAACCACCCTGAATATCACTGGCGGTTAAGCCCCAGCAATTTTCGCTGTAACCATAATTCCCCAGAGGGTTAGCTTTGCAATAGTTATAATTAATTAAGGCATGCGCCTTAGTTTGCGTTTCGTAGTTGGCATAGGTATCCGTTAAGCCAGTCGGATTAATACCCATAAACGAGTAGTGCGCAAAAAATAAAGGTCCTCCGTTAGCCGTTCCTAAAGGAAGTTGAACACCGTAGTAACTGCTGCCGTTTTTCATGGCTCCGTTTTGTGCCCATCCGGTATCGTAAACAGTTTTAGGAATAGCAAAAGTAGGAGAGGCTGCGGCCATCACATAGGTAATTAAACACTCATTCCAGCCTTTAATGGGTAAATTCATATCCCAGTTATAGTTAGGGCTCCAATGCCAGTAGAGCGTGTTACCATTGTCTTTCCGGTACCAGCTCCATTCTACACCATTGTAAATGGTATTGATATCCGTTCTTAGCGTTGTTTCTGCAGGGTCGGTACCATTAAAATATTGCCGGGCGGTAATTAAGCCAGCCATTAAGAAAGAAGTTTCTACCAAATCACCGCCATTGTCTTTAACGCTAAATGGAATTACCTTTCCGGTATTTCCATCCAGCCAATGCGGATAAGCCCCGTGAAAACGATCGGCTGTTTTTAAGAAGGACACCATTTTTTGTATCCTTGCCAACCCATCTGCTCTGCTGATAAAATTGCGGTTAATGCCGGTGATTAAAGCCATAATGCCAAAGCCTGATCCGCCTGAAGTAACCGTATTGCCAGAAGTATTACGCTCCCGGGCGAGACCGCTGGTTGGATGGCCAAAATCCCAAAAATACTTAAAGGTTTGTTTTTGAACCAGCGTGAGTAGTTCTTCATCTGTAATTCGGGCGAATTTGTCGGTATCATCAACTGCGGTAATCAGGTTTACAGTAATGGCTGATTGTAGTTTTGTACCTGCTTTTGATAACAGGCCTGTGTTAATGTTTAAAATATATTTTGTAATAGGTTGTAATGCCGAAGGGGTGATTACAATAGTATTATCGTTATTTTCTAAAGTAGGAACAAATGCTGCGTTATTTCCGGCTGCATCTGTTAAAGTGATGTTTCCACTAACAGAAGACAGATTGATAGGGGAAGAGAAAGTAATTTTGACAACTGGTATGTTGTTTAAGCCGTAATAGGTAAAGCCATTATAATTGCCGTTTACTTTTAAATCGGAAAAAGAGTAGGTTGATGGTGGGGCAACGGGATCAGTAACAGGATTGTTGGTGCCACCCTTTTTGCAGGCAAAGGAAAAAACGGAAAGGATTAAAATAAAGTAGTAGTTTTTCATTTCGGGTGATTTTAAAATGGGTTGCCAAATGACAACCCATTTTATTTATGCCTATTTTAAACCGGCAGTTTTATTTTCCTCTACCTTCTAATTTAGATAGAGAGCTAATTTCGGCATCAGTCAAAGCCTTATTGTAAATTCTGACTTCATCCAGCTGGCCTACCAAATAACTGGCCCAATCTTGTTTACCGGTACCAGTTGTTAAACTTGGCGTGGTTTGAAAGTGGACTGTTCCAAAAACCATTTTACTGGCATTTTGGAAAGTTAACGGACCATTGTTAGCAATAATTTGCGTAGCAATCTTTGAACCATTTACATAAACCTTATAAGTTGATGTTGCCTGATCATAGCTTAATGCAATCTGGTTCCATTTGTCCCATGGGTTGGTTAATGCATAGTTTCCTAGCCAATTATCTGCACCTGCATTATTTAAATGAAATTTAAGGTTACCTGATGCGGCTGTACCTCCGTTTTCAAAGAAAACAGTCATGTTTCCCCAAAAAGCCGTAGTGTTTGATACATCTACCAAACCAACAATTCCTTTATCGTTTAAAGGCATTTTTTCCCAAAGGGTGAGGGTGAAACTTTTTAAGCTTTGAACCGCTGCCGGGGTATTCGATACCACATAGCCATTTAAAGCACCCTGTAAACCTTGTCCTTTAATCCCCTTTGCAAAAGAGGTACCTGTGTTAACGCCAACAGTATTAGAAATACTATCAGTATAGCTACCATCAAAAGCCCAGTAAGCTACTAAGCTGCTGGTAGCAATTTGCTTTGAGCTGGTATAGCCACCGATGTTTAAAGGTGGGGCATAACTGGCAGGATCAAATTCTTTTTGGCAGGATGATAACCCAATGGTTAATGCCGCCATCCATAAAAAATATTTTGTTTTCATTTTTGTAAAATTTAAAGCGATTAATAACCTGGATTTTGTGTTAAAGTGCCTGCACTTTTATCGATCTCAGTAGAAGGAATTGGCCAAACTTCGTTTTTGCCAGCTTTCCAGCCTTTAGCACCGAAAACAGCTGTACCACGACCTTGACGAATAACATCAAAATAGCGATCTGATTCCATTGCTAATTCAACCTGCCTTTCTTTCCAAATGGCCTGACGCAATGCATCTTTGTCGTTTGTTGTAACATCAGGTAAAACACCAGCCACACCGCCACGGGCGCGGGCACGAACCCTGTTTAAGGAAGTTTTAGCTAAGGTTGTATTGCCTTGTTCATTTGCAGCTTCTGCGTTCATTAATAAAATGTCGGCAAAACGAAGCACACGTACATTTTGTTGTGAACCTTCTGTATAGCCTGAAACGATTAAGCTAAAGGGAACATAGGATTTTTCATTGTACATTGGATTATCTCCGGTTGCGGCAATTGCATCACCCTGTGGGGTGGTTTCTCCCCTGAAAATAATTGTACCATCCCTTCTCACATCACCGGCTTCAAAAGCATTAGCCAATGCAGCTGTTGGAACATTAAAGCCCCATCCTGCAACTGAACCACGAACACCCTGTACCTGGCTATATTGAGAGTTCGAAGCATCTTTATTGTTTAGCAATAATTCGCATTGAATTTCAAATACAGATTCGATGTTATTTTCGCGGGTAGTACGGAATCCTTCCTGGAAGTTAGGATATAAATCGTAACCTAAAGTCATCACTGTATTGGTGTAAGAAAGCACAGCATCCCATTTACCTAAATACATGGCCACTTTTGCGTGCAAGCCTAACGCGGCACCTTTTGTTGCTCTGCCCAAATCAGCTGCAGGATAAGTTTGAGGCAATACTGCGGCAGCATCATCTAAATCTTTCTCAATTGCGGCATAAACCTGAGCTTTTGGGGTTCTTGGAATGTTAAATTCTGAGGCATCTTTTGGTACGTTTAAACGTAAAGGAACATCACCAAAGGCACGAACTAACCGGAAATAAGAATAGGCACGAACAAATTTTGCTTCAGCAATGTAACGGGCTTTTAAGCTGGCATCCATACTAATGGCTGGAATGTTATCTAACACCTGGTTACATAAGTTAATATTTTGATACTGTGCTTCCCAAAAACCACCAAACTGGCCTTCTGTTGATGAAGCAGTGTAGTTATCGAAATTGTTTAAATAACTGGCATCATTTGCAGAACTTCCTTTTTCGGCATCATCGCCCGGGATACTTTCTACTGCCAATGCCGGGAAAGCTGTATTTCCCCAGGTTCTTAAATTGGCATAGATAGAGTTAACTGCTTTTGTAGCATCATCCTGGGTTTTCCAAAATGTTATTGCCGGTTGTTTGGCCTGAGGATCTACATTAAGGAAATCCTTTTTACATGCAGGTATAACTAATGTACTTGCACATAAAGCTATAAGTCCAAACTTTTGAATATATGTTTTTTTATGATTTAATTTCATCGTCGTATGTATTAGAATTGCACTTGAAGACCTAATCTGTAAATTGCAGAAAGTGGATACACACTGGCATCTATACCTCTTGAGATCGGGCCGGCACCAGCATCATAACCAATTTCTGGTGTAAAGCCTTTATAACCGAACAGGTTGATTGCATTTTGTGCATCAAGAAATACCCTCACTTTTTTCATTGACCATTTGCTCATTAAGCTGGCAGGAAGTGCGTAACCTAACTGAACCGTTCTTAAACGGATATATGAACCATCTTCAATATAAAAAGAGTTGGGAGCAGCATTGGTTGTTGAACCAACGTTAGCTGATGGATAAGTGGTAGAGGTACCAGCTCCATGCCATCTGTTATCGTAAAAATCTTTGCTAAAGTTTTCATTACCAAAACGATAAGCAATATTGGCATTGTAAACATCAACATCGGCAACACCCTGAATATCGAATGATAAATCCCATCCCTTGTAAGCAAAGGTTGTATTGATACCGTAACTGTATTTAGGATTTGGATTTCCTAAAACAACACGGTCTTTTCCATCAATAACGCCATCACCATTTTGATCTACATAACGGAAATCACCTGGTTTTGCACCGGTTTGTGCTGAAGCAGCGACTTCTGCAGGGGTTTGGAAAATTCCGGCTACGCTGTATCCATAAAATTCGCCAATTGCACCACCTTGAACAGTTCTGGTTGCCAAAGCTCCGTTGGCAATACCTTGTCCGCCACCATAAATTGGATTTAAACCGGTAACTACCGATAATACTTTGTTATTGTTAATTCCTATGTTTCCACTGATTGAGTAGCTAAAGTCACTGCTCGGCTGATCTCTCCAGGTTGCCAAGAATTCAAAACCACGGTTTTGTAAATCGGCCTGGTTACCAATCATTTTACTTGATGAAGTACCAATTGAGCTTAAGATCGGAATTTCGAAAATAGCCTGTTCGGTTTTCTTATTATAGTAGTTAGCTTCAATGTTTAACCGATTTTTAAGGAAGGCCGCCTCAATACCGATATCCGTACCTGTAGTGCGCTCCCAGTTTAAGAATGAAGGCACCAGTGAAGCAACGTTTGCTCCTGTATAGGCTACGCCATTAAAAATAGCAACATAACCAGCACTTTGCGTTACTGTTAAAGTAGTTGGGTTTACAGGAACACCTGCATTACCTACTTTACCCCATGATCCCTTTAATTTTAAATTGTTAAATACAGTTTGGTCTTTCATGAAATCTTCATTCGAAATCACCCAACCTGCACCAACTGCAGGGAAATAACCCCAAAGATCGCCTCCTCCAAAAAATTGTGAAGCGGCATCGGCACGCAATGTAGCGTTCAATAGGTATTTATTTTTATAAGCGTAATTTGCTCTGCCGAAGTAAGATAAATAGGTTGATAAACTACCTCCATCAATTACTTCGCGATTTGATGCGTTACCTAAAGCCAGGTATAAATCGCCATCACTTGAATATGGAACATTTAACGCACTGGAATTGATGTAATAATTCTTTCTTCTTTGAGCCGTTGTACCAGCTAATAAAGTTAGATTATGATCACCAAAAGTATTTTTGTAGGTCAAAGTGTTTTCAAGAATCCAGTTTCTGTTTTCATCTCTGTTAACAATTAACTTACTGATATCATTTCTCTGACCCTGGGTTGCCTGATAAGCAGGAGTGTAGCCCCTTACTTCATTTTGTCCGAAGTCGCCACCCGCACTCGTTTTAAAAGTAAAATTTTTGGCAAAAGTTAATTCCGCGAAAACATTACCATTGATACGGTAGTTTTTAGATTTTTGATTGAAGAAATCCAAGGTTACCTGGGGGTTAAAGTTATTACCCCCTCCTAAACTGAAATCATTCGCATCGCCATAGCTTCCATCAGCGTAATAAACCGGAACAACCGGACCGGCAGCATATAATTGGCGGAAAATACCACCATTGATATCATTTGAATTAATGGAAGTACCAGAGATGGAATAACCTAATTTTAGAGATTTTAATACTTGAAAGTCATTTGAAAATTTAGCGGTGTAACGTTTCCAGTTTTGTGTTTTAACAATACCATCTTCATCTGTATAACCTAGTGAGAAATTATAGGTTGTTTTCTCTGTACCGCCATTTATAGAAATCTGGTGATTGGTTTGCAATGCATTTCTGAAGGCCTGATTGTACCAGTTGGTTCCTTCGCCATAGCTTGACGGGTTAGCAAATAATGCCGGAGAAGAGTTTGATGCCGATAATTCGTTAATAATCGTTGCATATTCTGTTGCATTAGCCATTTCAATTTGATTGGTTACCTTTTTGTATCCAACAGAACCGTTATAGTTAATTACAGGATTGCCGGTTTTACCTTTATTGGTAGTTACCAGGATAACACCATTAGCTGCACGAATACCATAAATAGATTGAGATGATGCATCTTTTAAGATACTCATATCAGCGATATCTGCAGGGTTTAAAAAGCTGATATCGTCATACCACACACCGTCTACAACATACAAAACTCCGAGGTTTCCATAAATGGTACCTGTACCACGGATCGTAATTTGCGGCGTTGAACCCGGAGTACCGGAGTTGGTAATGTTAACACCAGCAACTTTACCTTGTAATGCGCTTACGGCATTTGCAGAAGCTTGTTTTGAAATGTCTTCGCCTTTAACCGAAGCTACCGATCCGGTTACATCTATCTTTCTTTGCGTACCATAACCTACAACCACAACCTGCTCTAATTGTTGTGTTGATGATGCTAATGATATATTAATAGTGTTTTGATTATTTACAGCCTGTTCTTGTGCTGTATAGCCAACAAAGTTAAATACCAGTGTGGCGTTGGCCGGCACACTAATGGAGTAGTTGCCGTTTACATCTGTTTGTGTGCCATTTTGTGTGCCCTTAATTAAAATAGATACGCCAGGTAGTGGAGTTTTATCTCCGCCATCAATTACCTTACCTTTTACGGTAATGTTTTGCGCAAATGCTACGTTAATTGCGAGTAAACAAAATACGGCCAGAACAGAAATTCTCGTAAAGATTCTTTTCATGCTTATTAAAATTTAGTTTAATTGTTAGTTAAATGTGAGGTTGTTTTTGGGCTTGTGCAAGTGGTTTTACCTCTACATTATTACATCAACAGGGCCTGTAAGCATTCACAGATTGATAAACTGAATGCGATTTTAGGTCAAAAACACATTTTTTTTGAATTTTAACAAAACATTAACACTCTGGTAAGTGTGTAAAATACACTAAGTTTTTTGTGGGGCTTGAAAAATCGTTATGAGAGGTAATGATGTAGTGTATGATGGGAGAAAAAGTTAAAAAATGCAATGAAAACCATTTTTTACGCAAACGTTTCCGTAACAATGAGGTGCTAATGTAACGATAAATTAAAGGGAGAAATAGGAGGATATCAAACCTAAAGCTCCATTAAAAATTCTGTTAAATTTTTATCATGCGGTACCTCAAGTTTTTTGCGCAGACGGTATCTGCGGATTTCTACTCCTCTTAAACTGATGTTCAGCAGTGATGACATTTCCTTACTGCTCATGTTCATCCGTAAATAAGCACAAAGTTTTAAATCATTGGGAACAAGATCCGGATGCTGAGCCTTTAACTTTTTAAAGAAACTTTCGTGCGCTTCGTTAAAACTGTTTTCGAACAGGTGCCAGTCGCGTTCATCATTCATACCATCATTAATTACTTTCTGTATTTTGCGTGTCTGCTCATCAGAAAGTTTCTTCCCGTTTTCGTCCTTCAATTTAGTAATATCGTCTGCCAGTTTTTGAAGCAACTCATTCTTATAAACCAGGGTCATTGCAGAGTTGGCCAACTCCCTGTTTTTCGAAGCCAGTTCAGCCTGAAGTTTCTCGGTTTGTAATTTAATAATTTGCTTTTCGCTAATTTCGGCTTCCTGTCTTAATTTTTCTTGTTGCTCGGCTTTTAAACGGTCGGTAATTTTCTGACTATCGCGCTGCAGTTTTCTTTCGTATATTCTTTTACCTAAAATTAAAACGACCACAAACAAAACAGTATAAAATAATATGGCCCAGTTGTTCAAATACCAGGGGCGAAGAATGGCGAATGTATAAACAGTTTCGGAACTTACCGTACTATCATCAATTTTTGCCCGTACTTTAAAGGTATAGGTGCCCGCACTTAAATTGGTGAAATCTTTTTGGGTGGCATAAGCCCAGTCAGACCAGGCCCTGGAGTATCCTTCGAGGTAAAACTGATACTTCACTTTAGCTTGTCTGTAATAAGGTAAAGCATAAGAAATTCGGATGTTGTTCCTGCTGTTCTCCATTTCTGTAAGCTCTTCGCCATTACCGGTTTCACTGATTAATGAGAATTTATCGGTAATATCTTCAACCCGTCTGATCAGTACTGCTGGCAGTTTTTGTTTTTGAATGTTAAGCTCGGCAGTTGGATTATAAATCACAAAGCCATCATCAACACTGATGAGGTAAATGGAATCGCTTATCCGGCTAATATTCTCATAGTATTGTACCATCCGGCCATCTAAAATACTAAACTGGTTCGAATCGATTTCTACTTTACCGGGCTCACTAAAATTAACCAGTGCAGTTTTGCCATGGTTAATAAACCAATATTTTTTGTTGCCAGCCGGAATAATTTTGTTGGAGGTTTCGAATGACCCCAGGTTCTTATTGAGTACTTCGTATTTGGTGAATTTATTACTCAACTCATCATAGGTATAAAAACCGGCATCCGATGAAAAGACGATTTTATTCTCCAGGTTGAAAATATTGATGTTGTAATTGCCGGGTAAACCATTCCTTTCATCGAAATATTTGGTGCTTGTTACCTTGGTATAATCAGGACTAAGGCTTAATTTAAATAAGCCTTTATACGCATGTCCAACCCAGATATCGCTCCTGTTATCTTGTTCAACATATCTTGAAGGTGCTCTAAATCCTGCTATTTTGGTAGCAAACTTTAGTCCGGCGCCTGGGGATTTGGTAAATAAAGATAAGCCTGTGTAAGTACCCTGAACCAGGTAGTTGGGGTTGGAATTTAGTTTCTTGATAGTCCAGCCCCCGGATGACCTGGATATCCATTCTATTTTATCACCCAGAACTTTAAAGGTACCGCTGTTATGACCACAAATTAGTTCATTGTCAATAATGGCCAGTTCCCAGACTTGTCCTTGCGAATTGGGGATCAAACGGAAGTTAAAGGGCAAGAGATTATAGGGCGACCATTCACTATAAAATAAACCCTGGTTGGTACCGAGGTAAATTTTATTATTGAAAATGATACTGGAATACACCGTACCAAACTGACCGGTTTTATCAAAGTAAAAATAAAGGGGCGAATTGAGCTCAATACGATCTATTCCATTATCCAGGCCCGTCCAGAGATTTTGTTCATTATCGGCGTATAAACTTAAAATCGTATTGTTTTGCAGTCCGCTCGATTTATTAATGCGTTGTACAACCTTGCCGTTTTCATCGATAATGATTAAACCATTTAAAATGGTACCATAAGCATAATACTTGCCCAATAAATTTACCCCATTGTTAAGCTGATAGGTTTTGAGGTAGCTGTTTGCAGGAGTATTTAATGGCGTGAAGCTTTTGCCGTCATAAGTAAAAAGGCCATTTTTACTGGTGCCGAAAATCAGTCCTTTGTTTTTGTAAGGCAGGATAGAAAGTATTCCTTCTTTGCCCATTTGTTCACTTTGAGGAAGGTGCACGAGTTTATTGCCAATTAACTCAAATAAGCCTTGTTCCAGTACTTCTATAAAATAACGTTGATTAACCTTGTGGAGAAACAAAAAAGAAGAAGGTGATTTTACCACTTCGATTTTATTGTTTTTGTAAATGAAGATTTTCGAAAAGGATTGAAAAATTACCCGGTCGCGGTCTACGTAGATTTTCCAAACTTCATCGTCTATTTTTATACCCTTAGGTAGCAGACTGGTAAGTGAATTGTAGCTTAATTTATTGTTTTTAATTGCCCAATAGCCAAATTCGCCAAAGCTACCGGTATAAACTTTTCCATTGTTATCGGTGGCAACTGCTCTAACAATTTGGCGGTTAGGCATTCTGTATTTTTGCCAGTAACGGCCATCAAAAGTAAGCAGCCCCTCCGCATTTCCGAAGTACATTACTCCGTTTTTATCTTTTGCTATGCTCCAGTTCTGGTTTCCAGATGAATAAACCGATTTTGGATAATTTTCGATGTAGGGTACTCCAATGCTTTTAATATCAGCAGCATAGGTGTTTATAACAAAGCAAAACAGCAGTGGTAAAAGACGAAAATAGTTTAGCATAGAATGGTTATAGGATGAAGCCATTGTTACACAAAGTAAACGAAAAAAATTAAAAAGGAGGGCAATAGTTGATAGCCATAGCTAATAGTCAATGGTTAATAGCTTTGGTTCAAAAGCAATGACCTGTTCAGACTACCTGTTACTATAATGTACTTTTTAACTTGAAGATCATTTTACAGAGTTGCCCGTATCCGGAATATAATTTTTTAAACTCTGACTCGGTATATAATTTCTTAAAGAAGCCATAAATAAACAGTTTACAACTGCTAATCCCGAAATTTGACTGGCTCAACTGAAAAGCTCAATGCGTGGGAAATTTTTCGCAATGATGTCTGCCTTATTGCTGAGTTTAATGAAACTTAAGTTTCTCAAATTTATGTTTAAAGCTTAGTTAATAGTCAATTTAGCCTGATGTTAATTGACTATTAACTATCTGCCACAGGCAATGGTTTAATTAAGCTTTCACGGCAACCGGCTGCGGTACTTTAACATAGTAACCGGTACCATCATACGGGCGTTTACGCGGATTGGTTGTACACGCTACCGAACAACAGCCTTGAAGTTGTTCACCACAGGCATCGCATTGGGTTACGTGCTCATTGCATTCTGGATTGGCACAGTTAATCATTTTTGGCGTAGTAACACCACAATTGTAGCAAACTGAAACTACTGTTGGGTTAACGTGGTTTACATCGACTGCTATGCGGTTATCAAACACATAACACTTGCCTTCAAAATCTTTCCCGCCAGCTTCTTTACCATATTTAATAATACCACCATGTAATTGGTAAACGTCGTTAAAACCATGGTGCAATAATAGGGCAGATGCCTTTTCGCATTTGATACCGCCGGTGCAATAGGTTAAAATTTTCTTGTCTTTATATTGGGCAAGCTGGTTAATCTGTTCAGGGAAATCGCGGAAGTTCTCAATATCAAGCGTTACAGCATTTTTAAATTTGCCCAGGTTGTGCTCATAGTTAGAACGTACATCGAGAATCACAACATCTTCATCATCCTTCATTTTCATGAAATCAACGGGTTCCAGATGTTTGCCCGTTTTTTCATTTGGATTAATAATAGAAGTATCTCTTAAACCAGAGTGTACAATTTCTGATTTGTAACGGCAATGCATTTTCAGGAACGAAAGCTCTTCTACATCATCTATTTTAAACTCTGTTTTGGCAAATCTCTCCTCTGCGTGTATGGCTTTCATATAAGCTTCGCAGGCTTCAGGCGTACCCGAAACGGTACCGTTTAAACCTTCATCGGCAACAATGATACGGCCAACCAGACCTAATGACTTACAAAATTTAAGGTGATCGGCAGCAAACTGTTCTGCCTCTGCTATGTAACTATAGCAGTAATAAAGTAGTGTCTGATATTTTTTCATAATGCTGTTGATACCGTTGCAAACGGCGTTTAAAGCGGTGCAAAGATAATCTTTTTGGCCGAAAGCTCAAAGACTTAAACGGATAGATTATAAAGGTTTTGAAGCCCTTTCTTTGGGAAGGTTAAAATCCGTACGAAATTCTGAACCCTTGGGTCAGCTTGCGTCCGCCGTCGTAGGCAAAGCCGTAACTGGCCCTTAAAACCAAACGCTGTAAACCAAAATAAAACTCTTTATAATTTCTTTTCTCTGGCGACGATAAGTAGCCACCTCCAATAAACTCTTCTAACTTGGCCTTGCGCAACAACGGAATTTTATTCATAAAGAAGCCCGCAAAATTATGTTCCAGGTGTGCTTCAAAGTATTGCTGGTTGGTGCTAAACTGATAAAAATCAAGATATTGGAATTTTCTTATGTTAGGAGGGAAAATAGTGGAAATATTACCCGAAAAATGCTTGAAATCAGGATAATACATTTTTTTGTTGTTGATGAATTTGCCAACGCCCGCTAAAAATGAAGTATAGCCCACCAAACCTAGGCCAATTCGCTCTTGAAACACCTCCGCTTTTATAAAGTCATAATCTATATCACTGCTTAGCACATTATTAAATCCTTTTTTGTACAAAAAGGTAATCTTTGGATATTTCGATTCAGTATAAAATTTACCGTCCGGGCGGGTAATGTATTTTTGTCCGATGGTATAAGTTAAACTCGCTGTGGCGCTAAAAGTATTGTAAGTTGGAAAAAGCGGCACTTCTGCTGCTGGATTAAATGGATTGTTGGAAGTGAATTCCCTGTCCTTAGCATCAATAAATTTAAAATTGGTACTGTTGGTAAGGCTTTTGTTCCTGCTATAATCAACACTTAAACTACCCTGTAACCCGGTGGTCAGCTCTCTCGTTGTGTTGATGCTAACAAAACTCTTTTCGTAAAATTTAGGAAAATTCTTTTCATAAAACAGCGAGTTAATGCTATTACCCAAAGCAGTCATTGAACCCAGATTATTCAGGTCAAATATGCCGTTTCCAAATGAAGCGCCAATACTGGCGCTTTTTAGCGGATTGTAATAATAGTTTCCGGTTAAACTTCCGGTCAGTTTATGATTGGCAAAACCGTACCTAAGTTCGGGCCGAATGGAGTAAAATCTTCTGTTTTCAAAAGTTTTACGGTAGGTAACCCCGTATTTAACCGCAAACCCCTCTACAGTATTGTAAAAAATTGCCCTAAGTACCGGATCAAAATACCAGTACTCTTTATTGTAGCGATCATTAATGCTGTGCCCCCTGAGTAATAGTTTACCAATGCCAAATTTATTGTTGTCTTTTTCTAATGAGTCGAGATATTTTTTCGATTCTTTTAACTTGGCTATACTGTCTTTCTTGATATAGTTTATTTTTTCGTCTTCAGTTAAGGGTATAGGTCTGTTGTTAACCCAATAAGCAGAATCTTTTTTGTTAACCATTTCGGTCACCTTTAATATTTCACCGCTAAAGAAGTTTTTAGGGAATTTGGGATCGATATTGTAATTGCTATACACGCCTACATAATAACCGGCAATTTTAAAGCCCAATACATTACCAGCGAACTGGAAATTGATCGAGGTAGGCATGTAAACCTCTTTTACCTTAGTAAACTGCTGATTGATATTTAGCGTGTCAATAAAATTGATGCCTGCATTTTTGGTCAGAAACAGATCGGTGTTATAAATCCTCCAGCTATTATCTATAATGTAAATGATGCCCCTGAATACCGGATCATTTTCGCGGCGCGGAATTACCTGTATTTTGTGGATCAGTTCTCCGTTTTCCTTGCTTTCACCAAGTAGCTTGTATTTGTAATAAAATAAGGCGTTATCCGCAATGGGAGATATAAAACCTCTTGCGCTGAGTTTGTTTTCCAGCAGATAATTGTCGTAAAAGTTGATAATCAGGTCAGAAGCTTTATTGAAACTGAAAGCGTTATTACGCCCGGCCACTTTTGAAGAAATCATCTCTTCATGGATATCATTAGGCCGGCTAAAATTGAATTTGCTTTGCGATTCTGAAAGATAGATAATCCCTTTGCGGTTGGTATCAAGTTCTAAAATTTTCTGTATATCCCGCCCGAAAAATTTTTTTGGTGCCCCCTTTAACCGCTGAACACCTTTGATGTAAACATCGCAGCTAAAGCTTTTAACTTCGTTTAAGTGTGTTTTGCGCTCCTGTATAGTTTTACGGATAATGGCATAGGCCGGATCTTCAGCATTTGCCCGGATATTTACATTTTCTAAAGTATAGCTTTCGGAACTCAGAGTTACATTAAGGGTAAGATCATCGTTAAGGTTAATGATATGATCTTGCTGCTTGTAACCTACGGCCCTAAAACTCAGGGTTTGTTCGCCGTTTTTTAATTTAACCGAATACTTGCCATCCACATTGGCCGATGTGCCCGTAGTTGTATTTTTTAAATATACTGATGCAAAAGGAACAGGCTGTCCGTTGGTATCTTTAACAGTGCCGGATACTGTAAATTGTTGAGCAAATGCAATATTGTAAAGACTACAAAGTAACAGGAGCGCGCAAATTCTTATCATAAGTTAGATTAGTAAACTATAAATATCGAATAACTTTTAAGACTATACACACAGGTATGTGTTAAAGTTTGTTAAGTTGACAAAAAAATAATAACAATGCGAATTTTTTAAAAAACTATATAGGGCAGTATCAATTTTGCCTTACATCAAACGTTTGTCTCCTTAATGCTGGACTAAAAGTTGGGTTTTTGGCATGCTAAAGACTTTTTTTTATAACTTTGGAGGCAACAATCAACCATATTAAAGGCCATGTATAAAACATTACAACCGGTTCTGCAAAAAGAACTTGAAGAAATTGAGAACGCTGGATTATTTAAACGCGAACGGATCATTATTACTCCTCAAGGTGCCGACATTCAGGTAAGTGGCGGAACCGAGGTGGTTAACTTTTGTGCAAATAACTATTTGGGACTTTCTTCTCACCCTAAAGTGATAGAAGCAGCTAAAAAAGCAATTGATGATCATGGCTATGGGATGTCATCTGTTCGTTTCATTTGTGGAACACAGGATGTGCATAAAGAGCTTGAAGCTAAAATTTCTAAGTTTTTAGGTACTGAAGATACCATTTTATACGCAGCAGCTTTTGATGCCAATGGTGGTGTTTTTGAGCCTTTGTTCAATGCAGAAGATGCTATTATTTCTGATGAGTTGAACCATGCTTCTATTATTGACGGAGTTCGCTTGTGTAAAGCACAACGTTTCCGTTATAAGAATGCTGATATGGAAGATTTGGAAAAACAATTGATTGCAGCTAAAGATTGCAGGCATCGCATTATTGTTACTGATGGCGCCTTCTCTATGGATGGCTCTGTTGCTCCTTTAAATAAAATTGCGGATCTGGCTGATAAATACGAAGCATTAATTATGATTGATGAGTCGCACTGTACGGGCTTTATTGGTAAAAACGGTCGTGGTACACACGAACACTTTGATGTAATGGACCGTATAGATATTATTACAGGTACTTTAGGCAAAGCTTTAGGTGGTGCATCAGGTGGTTTTACTTCAGGCAAGAAAGAAATTATCGATATGTTACGCCAGCGTTCACGCCCGTATTTATTCTCTAATACTTTGGCTCCGGCTATTGCTGGTGCATCTATAGCTGTTTTGGATATGCTGAGTGAAACTACCGCACTGAGAGACAAGCTGGAATCAAACACTAAATATTTCCGTGAGAAAATGACGGCTGCAGGTTTCGATATCAAGCCAGGTTTTCATCCAATTGTACCGGTAATGCTTTATGATGCGAAAATAGCACAAGAATTTGCAGCTAAAATGCTCAATGAAGGTATTTACGTAATCGGATTCTTCTATCCGGTTGTACCTCAGGGAAAAGCAAGGATCAGGGTGCAGTTATCGGCTGGGCATGAACAACATCATTTGGATAAAGCCATTGCTGCTTTTACTAAAGTTGGAAAAGAATTGGGTGTAATTTAAAACCCGCCAGATTTTTTATTCAAAAGCCGCTTCTTGCGGCTTTTTTTATTTCGGGTTCATTTTCTTTTATAATGCTATTGTAAACTCATTATTTGAACCCGGCAACCCTAAAAATATTAGATAATTTGCTGTATATTTGGAGCCATGTTACAGGATAAAATAACACAATATACCGAAAAAATCAATGCTTTCGTAACAGAAAAAGCAGATGAGTTAGAGCAGTTCCGAATTAAATATTTAGGAAGTAAAGGCATCATTAAAGAGATTTTCGAAGAATTTAAAACAGTTTCTGTCGAAGAAAAAAGATCTTTAGGTAAGGTGCTCAACGAATTTAAGCAGCTTGCTGAGTCTAAATATCAGGTGTTGAAGGAATCGACTGAAGGCTCAGAGCAGCAAAGCGATAGTACGCAACTTGATATGACTTTGCCTGGTGAAGGTTTCGAAATTGGTTCCCGTCATCCGCTGGCTTTAGTGCGTAGGGAGATTGTGGAGATTTTTGCCAAACTGGGTTTTACTGTAGCCGAAGGCCCGGAAATTGAAGACGACTGGCATAACTTCTCTGCGCTAAACTTTCCTGAAGAGCACCCGGCCAGAGATATGCAGGATACTTTCTTCATTAAAAAGGGTGGCGAAAAAGGTGATATTGCTTTGCGCACGCATACTTCTTCTGTACAGGTACGGATGATGGAGCAGGGGCAGCCGCCTTTCAGGGCCATTATGCCGGGTCGTGTATATCGCAACGAAGCCATTTCGGCAAGGGCACATTGCTTTTTCCATCAGATTGAAGGTTTATATGTAGATGAAAATGTTTCATTTGCCGATTTAAAACAAACCCTGTTTTACTTTGTGCAGGAATTATACGGAGAAGGTACTAAAGTACGTTTCCGCCCTTCATATTTTCCTTTTACAGAGCCTTCAGCAGAGATGGATATTTCTTGTACAATTTGTAAAGGTTCGGGTTGTCAGCTTTGTAAGTACAGTGGCTGGGTAGAAATCTTGGGTTGCGGCATGGTAGATCCGAATGTGTTGGAAAACTGTGGTATCGATTCTAAAAAATACAGCGGATTTGCGTTTGGGATGGGGATAGAACGTATTGCAAACCTGAAATATGTAATTAAAGATTTACGCTTGTTCTCAGAAAACGATGCACGTTTTTTAAAGCAGTTTAAATCCGCTTTAATTTAATGATGAAGTACCTATACAGCATATTTTTAGTTCTGATTCTGGCTACAGGTTGTGGCAAAGATGAAGGCTATATTCCTGATGTGCCGGTGAATTACAATGTAACATTAACTGAGTTTAGTATCAAGGCTGTTAACAATGTCCTGGTTGTATCCGGCTATGGTGTTGGTGGATTGCTTGTTGTTAAAACACCACTGGGTACCTATGTTGCTTTTGATCGCTGTAGTACGGTAAATCCGGAAAAGATTTGTAAAGTAACGCCCGATGATAGCGGGGTAACTGCAACCGACGCTTGTTCAGGAGCAAAGTTTTCATTGCTTGATGGCAGCCCGCAAAAAGCCCCGGCCGAAAGAAGCCTGAAAAGCTACAATGTTTCAGTACAGGGCAATACATTAATACACGTAAGCAATTAGAATGGAAGCTGAAAAAATAAAAGAAACAGTTAAAAAGGCGGCCAAAGAACTCTTCAGAAAATACGGTTATCATAAAACCAGTGTAAACGAAATTGCAAAAAAAGCACGTATAGCTAAAGCAACAATTTATAAATATTTTGAAAGTAAAGAGCAGGTTTTAGATAGCATCCTGATGGATTATCTGGACCAAAACCTTTATGAAATATTAAATAACAAAGTAAGTTACGCTACTGAAGAAGAACATTTAAAAGCCCTGGTAATGAAAACCAGCCGCTTATCTTTTACGGCCTGCAACGAATTTATTGGTTGGGATTTTGTGCGGGAAAATGCGAACTCACAGGAGTTTTTAAAGCATTTGTCCGATCAGTTGGAAGCCTTGTTGCTGGCTGCTTACCTGCAGTTAGATAACTTTAAAAATAACCCGGCTCGTCGCGAAGGACTGGCTTTCTTACTTAAAGCCAGTAAAAGTATAGTATTTTCTTTTGCCTTTACTTCAGTTAGCGATTCGGATGTGCGCAAGAATTTCGTAAGTTTTCAAAAAGAAATATTGCCATTTTTGGTAAAAGCAGCACTTTAGTGCTTAAGCCGTGCATAAATTCAATGTTTATTGACTGTAATAATCTTTAAACTTAAATTTTTGCACGGTTTTTTTAATTTTACCGTCAACTAGTTTTTGGGTAATTACGGTAACATAATCTGAAATACTCGAATCTTCAATAACTGAAGAATCTTCATAAAGGTCTTTCTTAACATCAAATTTGTAGTTGATCGTTTTATCAAAGCAACAGCCGTTTTTTATATGGATGGAAAGCTGTTTACTTTTCCTGTCCACATCAAACAATCCGAGGTTTTCGCTGGCCAGTTTGGTCAGGGACGCATTTAACACAAATTTGCCGCCAACGGACAGATAAACATCATAAGACGGACTGGCATAAGCACCATTATTCCCGTTTCTGATTGCGAGATCTTCTATACCATCAAAATTGAAATCGCCAAATACCAGAGGGGTTTGGTATTTTCCCAGGTCGAGCCAGCCCAATTTGGCGTTTTGCATTTCAGTTAAGCCAAAATCTAAGTCTTTCGAGGTAAACGTTTGGATTTCCTGATCCGTAATTTTATCATAGAGGATAATGGTTGCCTTGCCATCGCAATATCCGGTAGTGCAGTTTTCTACAAATATTTTGGCTTTAAAGTTGTTCGAACTGTTATTGGCCGTAAATTTAAACTGTGCCTGTACATAGAGGCCAATCAATAAAAAAGCGCAAGAGCATATTAAGTTCTTCATTCAAAAAATTTCGATAAAATTACTGCAATATCGGCTCGCTAAAAGTTAAAAAAGGTTAAGGTTTCTTTAACCGGGTTTGATGTACGATTTTAGGGCTGCTTTGCTGTTTTGCCAGGCTGTTCCTTTCTTGTAGGGGCCAATTTACCCTGCTTGCCGTATTAATCGCTTTTTGGCTGCTAGTTTATGCTGATTTTCCTTAAAAAAAGAACAAAAAAAACCGGATAACTGTTGCTACCCGGTATCTGATTATTTTTTTATTATTCCCATTTAAATACTTTAACGGCAACTGCATAAATGCCTACTCCCCAAATTAACAGAATCATGATCTGGAATTTTACATCCCAAAGGCCCAGGCCTTCAAAGGCAACCTTACGCATTGCATCGTTTAAATAAGTAAGCGGCAAAGCCCTGCTGATGGGTTGTAACCAGTTGGGGAAGGCTTCGATTGAAAAGAAGGTTCCCGAAAGTAAGAACTGCGGGAGCGTTACAATATTCGAAATAGGCGGGATCATGCTTTCATTTTTGGCTATGCCCGAAATTATAAAGCCAAAGCCCATAAAAACAATTACACCTAAAGTGGCCAGTAACAGCATATTGACGACCGTGAGTGCCCCGTGAATAAGCGTAAAGCCAAAAAAGAAGTGACCCAGTAATATGATAAATAAAGCTCCGATTAATGCAAAGCCGATACGTGCTATTCCTTCACCAATTACAATGCTCGAACGTTTTACAGGTGTAGCAAAAAAGCGTTTAATAACCAGGGTTTGGCGCAAGCTTAAAAATACAAAGGCTGTTCCGAATACGCCGGTACTTAATAATGAGAAACCCAATTGACCCGGAAGAATAAAATCTATCGTTTTGTACTCGCGACCGGTTATTGTGCTTTCGCGTATTTCAGCAACTGAGGGTTTTAAAGTTTTATCGTAAAATAAGTTGTTCAGTACCGATTTTAAAATACCCCCTTTATCTCTCGATGCAGAGGTATAAACCACATTTACCGAATATGCTGCCGTATTTACCTTGCGGTGTACATCAATCATGGCGTCAACATTTCCTTTTTCGAGCAGCTTATCAAACTCCGCTTTGGGTTTGTCTTTAACCAGCCGGATCATTCCTGTTTTCTCCAGCATACCGATAACCGGATTATTAATATCCGATCCGGGAGTAATGCCTACATCGATATGGGTACCGCCACCACCTAAAAAGCCAAAAACCAGAATAAATATTAGGGGAAAGGCTAGTGTGAAAACCACAGCCGAAGGACTGCGCATAATGGAACGGAAACTAGCTTTTGCCAAAGCAAGCGTTGCTGTTGTGTTGCTGTAATTATTTGTGTCCGAAGGCAGGTTTGAATTTTGATTTTGTATATCTTTTTGCATATTAATTCTGCTATTTAATGGCTGGGGTTACTTTTAGATTTTTAGTTCCCTGAAGAGGGTGTAGAGGTTATTCTCTCCACTCTTTACCTGTCAGGTTGATAAAAACATCTTCCAGATTAGCTTTTTTAACCTCTTTTTTGCGCTCGAAACCACTGTTTACCAATTGATCGATCAGGTTATCGGGGGTGTCAAGTGCAATAATTTCACCACGTTCTACGAAAGCTACACGATCACAAAGCTGTTCAGCCTCATCCATATAATGTGTGGTAATTACCACAGTTGTACCGGCATTGCGGATTTCGGTAATCAAATCCCATAAATTTCTCCTGGCCTGTGGGTCTAAACCTGTTGTAGGTTCATCAAGAAAGATAATTTTAGGTTGGTTAATGAGCGTGGTAGCAATAGAGAAGCGCTGTTTCTGACCGCCCGAAAGCGCCTTGTACTTGGCTTTAGCTTTATCCTGCAGATTTACTTTTTCCAGCATTTCCATAGGCTTAATGTTTGCACCATATAGACCTGCAAAAAGCTCAATCAACTCAATCAGATTTAAATTGGGATAATAACCTGCTGCCTGTAACTGTACGCCAATAATTTGCTTGATTTCTTGCGCCTGTTTATCTACCGAAAAGCCATCCACTGTAATTTCCCCTGATGTCTTGTCCCTTAAAGTTTCGATAATTTCGAGGGTAGTGGTTTTACCGGCACCATTTGGGCCAAGTAAGCCAAAGATTTCATGTTCGTAAACGTCAAAACTAAGACCTTGAACGGCCACAAAATCATCATACTTTTTTACCAGGTTTTTAACGCTGATAATAGCTTTGGGTATTTCCATGTTGCGAATTTAAGGAGCTTTAAATGAATTGAAAATGAATTTTATCAGTTATGACTTAAAATGTCGGTAAAATGATGCTTTGTTCGGGTGAAACGGCTTAAAAAAACAAATCTGCGAACCTTCAGCTTAAATTTGCCGCAGATTCGCAGATTATCGTGTAAGACTCAGGTCTTTTTGCTTTATGCTTAAACTACCAGGTTAACTCGCCTTTAATTACTGAAACGAAATCATCGAATAAGTAACGCGAATCGTGTGGGCCTGGTGAAGATTCAGGGTGATATTGAACCGAAAAGGCCTTTTTGCCTTTAACACGGATCCCTTCGATTGATTTATCGTTCAGGTTTACGTGTGTAACCTCAACTTTGTCTGAATTCATAACCTCATCCGGAACTACACCGAAACCGTGGTTTTGAGAAGTTACTTCGCAGTGGTTTTTGATGATATTTTTAACCGGGTGGTTTAAACCGCGGTGACCGTTGAACATTTTCATGGTACCAATGCCATTAGCCTCAGCCAATAACTGGTGACCTAAGCAGATACCAAATAATGGTTTATCAGCCGCCAGAATCGCAGTAATAGTTTCAACCGCATAAGGCATAACTGATGGATCTCCAGGGCCGTTTGAAATGAAATAACCATCAGGGTTAAATTTTTCCATTTCAGCAAAAGTAGTTTTAGCCGGAAAAACCTGAACATAAATATCACGTGCTTCAAAATTGCGCAAAATGTTTTTCTTGATCCCTAAATCTAAAGCAGCAACTTTTAAGCTCGCTTCAGGGTTTCCGTAAAAATAGGGCTCAGTAGTACTCACTTTTGATGACAGCTCTAAACCTTCCATTGATGGAACTTCAGCTAACTTTTGTTTTAATTCTTCTAAATCAGTAATTTCTGAAGAAATAATCGCATTCATAGCTCCTTTATCCCTGATGTGGCGAACCAAAGCGCGGGTATCGATATCAGAAATCGCAACTAAATTATCATTCTGAAAATAATCCTGAATTGATTCAGTAGCTTGTTTACGGCTATAAATGATGTTGTAATTTTTACAAACTAAACCGGCAATTTTAATCGAACCTGATTCGATTTCATCTTTATGGATACCATAATTACCAATATGCGAATTGGTAGTAACCATTATCTGTCCAAAATAACTTGGATCGGTAAAAATTTCCTGGTAACCTGTCATCCCGGTATTAAAACAAATTTCGCCAGTTGTGGTACCAATTTTTCCGGCCGCTTTGCCGTAAAAAACTGTGCCATCGGCCAGTAATAAAATCGCAGGTAACTTGGTGTAGTTAGTCATGGTAATTACAATATGGATTTTGATTTAAAAAAGAGTTGAAAAAA
>Ga0308157_10000954_pt1 | contig 72017 bp, 63 predicted proteins | sample PhyBR1_FD_201035 | JGI IMG/M metagenome (GOLD analysis project Ga0308157, IMG submission 201035) | Phyllosphere microbial communities from UC Gill Tract Community Farm, Albany, California, United States - DLSLB.R1 | ecosystem: Host-associated > Plants > Phyllosphere > Unclassified | place: USA...
GTAACAGCTCGCCTGTCGTCGGGCAAGCGATGGCTTGGATCGTTGCCGCGCGCGATGTGCGCGCGAGGCCGCAGACAACGTGCTCGCACGTCGATTCGTTGGTTGGCGAACCGGTTGACCAAAACCGGGGGAGCTGCTACCTTTCTCGGAAACCGATTTCTTGGATCGCGGATCCATGCGCGTCCCGGTTGTCTCGATGAGGAGCAGCAATGATTCACAGCACTTCGCGGAGGGCGCTGCGCGTCGTCGGAGCGGCGACCGTCGCCGCGCTCGCCGTCACGTTGGCGTCCTGCTCGGGCGGTTCGAGCGGGTCGGACGGCGGCGACATCGAACTCACCTTCCAGTGGTGGGGCAACGACGAGCGCGCCGTGCTGACGGAAGAGGCGATCGACCTCTTCGAACAGAACAACCCGGGCATCACGGTGTCGACGTCGTTCGCGACGATCGACTCGTACATTCCGAAGCTCGCGACGCAGATCGCCTCGAACAGCGCGCCCGACCTGTTCCTCATCCCCATGGAATCCGTCAAGGAGTACGCCGAGAAGGGCGCCACACTCGACCTCGCCGCGTACCTCGGCGACGAGATCGAGATCGACGAGATCTCCGAGGCGACGCAGAAGATCGGCGAGGTCGGCGGCACGACCTACGGCTTCACGCTGGGAACGGCGACGAGCGCGTGGATCTACAACCCGACGGTGTGGGAGGACGCGGGGGCGACCGAGCCGTCGGGCGACTTCTCGTGGGACGACCTCATCGACGCGGGGGAGAAGATCCGTGCGGCGACCGACGGCGAGGTCGCCGCTCTCAGCGATCCGGGCGGATACATCGCCTGGTTCGCGACGTGGCTGAACCAGCAGGGCAAGATCGGCTGGACCGAGGACGGAGCGCTCGGCTTCGAGGCGAGCGATCTCGAGGCGTGGTTCGAGCTCATGGAGCGCCTGCGGGAGTCGGGGGCGACGACCGATCCCGAGACGACGACCACGATCGACCAGAGCATGCAGAACTCCGGCCTCGCTCGGGGCGCATCGGCGGGCGAGTTCGCCGCCGCGTCGCTGACCGGCGCCTACGCCGACACGCTCGGCGCCGAGAACGTGGCCCTCGCGCCCCTGCCCAGCGACAGCGACGTGCTCGCGATCAGCATGGCCGGCACGAACGTCGCGGCGATCGCCGCGAACTCGGAGCACCCGGACGAGACCGCGACGTTCCTGAACTTCCTCATCAACGACCCGGACGCCGCCGAGATCCTCGGTCTCACCCGCGGCATCCCGATCAATCAGGCGAACTACGAGGCGCTCATCCCGGAGCTCGACGGCGCGGACAAGGCGGTCGCCGACTTCGTGACGACGTACCAGGAGCGCTTCAGCGAGCCGGATCCGCTCGCCCCTCCGGGAGCCACGACGATCCCCGCCGACTTCACCCTCGCGTACGAGTCGATCATCTTCGGCCAGGCGTCGATCGACGATGCCGCGGCCTCGCTGTACGAGAAGTTCGAGGCGACCGTCCAGTGACGCCGGGAGCGCCCGTGACGACGGCGCGCGGGACAGCCGCGGCGCCGGCGCCTCGTGGGGGAGGCGCCGGCGGGCGGCGCGCTGCCGCGCCGGCTCGCCGCATCGGCCCGCGGTACCAGAACGCCGCGTGGGTGTTCCTGTCGCCCTGGATCATGGGCGCGGGGCTGCTGACGATCGGCCCGATGATCGCGTCGCTGATCCTGTCGTTCACCGACTACGACCTGTTCGGCGCGCCGACGTTCATCGGCTTCGACAACTACGCGCGCATGTTCGTCGAGGACGAGCGGTTCTGGGGCGCCGTGACGGTGACGCTCAACTACGTGCTCGTCGCCGTGCCGCTGAAGCTGGCTCTGGCCCTCGGCGTGGCGATGCTGCTGAACCGACCGCGCAGGGCGCAGGGGTTCTACCGGTCCGCGTTCTACGCACCGTCGCTGCTCGGCGGATCGGTCGCGGTCGCGCTCGTGTGGCGCACGCTGTTCACGCGCGACGGAACGGTCGACAACACGCTCTCGCTGTTCGGCCTCGATCTCGGCGGGTGGATCTCCAACCCGTCGATGGCGCTGTATGTGCTCGTGACGCTCGCCGTCTGGCAGTTCGGCGCGCCGATGGTGATCTTCCTGGCGGGGCTCAAACAGGTGCCCGCAGAGCTGTACGACGCGGCCTCGGTCGACGGCGCCGGGCGGTGGCGCACGTTCTGGTCGGTGACGTGGCCACTGCTGTCGCCGGTGATCTTCTTCAACCTCGTGCTCGAGATGATCGGCGCCTTCCAAGCGTTCACGAGCGCATACGTCGTCTCCGGCGGTCGGGGCGGCCCCGTCGACTCGACCCTGTTCTACACGCTGTACCTCTACGACCGGGCGTTCACCGCGTTCGAGATGGGGTACGCCTCCGCCATGGCCTGGTTCCTGCTCGTCGTGATCGGCATCATCACGCTGCTGATCTTCCGATCGTCACAGAGCTGGGTCCACTACGCAGGAGACGAATGATGACGGTATCGACCGACACGGCGATCGCGATCGGCATCGCATCCGATCGTCCCCGCCGACCCCCGCGCCGCCGGACCATCGGATCCGTCGTCTGGCACGTCGTATGTCTGGCGCTGCTCGCGGGGCTGCTGTATCCCGTGATCTGGCTGCTCGGCTCGAGCTTCAAGCCCGGCACGGAGATCCTCGCGAACGCCTCGCCCATTCCGTGGGAGACGACGTTCGACAACTACGGCGTCGCGCTGCGGGGAGTGGGGCCGCTCAGCCTCTGGCAGCTGTTCGCCAACTCGATGTCGATCTCGGTCCTCACCGTGATCGGCAACGTCTTCAGCTGCGCCCTCGCCGCGTTCGCCTTCGCGCGGCTGAAGTTCCGCGCGCGCGGGTTCCTGTTCGGATTCATGATCATGACGATCATGCTGCCGATGCACGTCGTGCTGATCCCGCAGTTCATCATCTTCCACAAGCTCGGCATGATCGGCACGATCCTGCCTCTCGTGCTGCCGAAGTTCCTCGCGACGGAGGCGTTCTTCGTCTTCCTCATGATGCAGTTCATCCGGGGCATCCCGAGGGAGCTCGACGAGGCCGCGCTCATCGATGGCGCGGGACCGTTCCGCACCTTCTGGTCGATCATCCTGCCGCTCATGCGGCCCTCGCTCGTGACGACGACGATCTTCTCGTTCATCTGGAGCTGGGATGACTTCTTCCCGCAGCTGATCTACTTACAGGATCCGAATACCTACACGCTGCAGCTCGGCCTGCGCCTGTTCGTCGACCAGACGAGCGCGTCGTCGTTCGGGCCGATGTTCGCGATGAGCGTGCTGGCGATCCTGCCCGTCGTGATCTTCTTCGCGGTGTTCCAGAGGTATCTCGTCGACGGCATGGCGACATCGGGGCTGAAGGGATGAGCATCGTGCCGAAGCGGCGTGCGCCCGCACTGCTCGATCCGTACGGCACGTCGTTCCGGCTGCTGTCGGATACGCTCCTCGCGGGCGTCGTCGTGCTCGCGCTGTCGCTCGCCGTGGTCACGTGGTTGGTCGCGCTCACGGGCGCCGTCGCCGCGCTGCGCGAGGCGCGGCGGACCGACGCGCACGTCCGCGTGCGGGGGATCCTGACGCACGCGACCCGCGCCGCCCGCCGGCACCCGCTGCTGATGCTCGCCGCGCCGACCGCGCTCGTCGTCTTCCTCGTGGGCGACCTGCTGATCCTGCCGCACGTGATCGGCGACGCGCGTGGTTCGCTCGTCATCGTGGGTGCGCTCGCGGCCGGAATCGGCGCGCTCGCCCTCCGCGTCGCGGGAGCATGGCGCGCGGAGTGCGCGGCCTCCGACATCGCGCGCGTCGCGTGGCGGCGCATGTCGGCGGATCCGGTCGGATCCGTGATGCTGTTCGGGGCGGGCGCGTGCGCGATGCTGGTCGTGTCGTTCGCGCCGCCGCTCGTGTTCGTCATGGGCGGTCCGCTCGCGCTGGCCGCCCTCGCCTTCGACAGGGAGATCGCATGATCAATGAAGACCCCCGCACTCGCCGCGTCATCGTCGACTCCGACGTGAAGAACGAGGCCGACGATCAATTCGCGGTGATGCACGCGCTGCTGTCGCCGACGCTCGATATCCGCGGCATCGTCCCCGCCCACTTCGGAACGTCGCGCACCGAGACGTCGATGCTCGACTCGCGCGCGGAGCTCGAGAAGCTCTATGAGCTGTCGGGACTCTCTGCACCGATCGCCAACGGGGCGGCGCATGCGCTCCCGAGCGAAACGGAGCCCGTCGACAGCCCCGGCGCACGCCTCATCATCGAGGAAGCCCGCCGCACCGAGGCGGGTCCGCTGCTGATCGCGTTCCTCGGGCCCTTGACCGACATGGCGTCGGCGCTGCTGATGGCGCCCGACATCGCTGACACCGATACGACGGTGATCTGGATCGGCGGCCCGCCCTACGGCGACCGCGAGTGGGTCGGCACGTGGCCGGAGTTCAACCTGCGAAATGACATCGCGTCGGCGAACGTGGTGTTCGCCTCGGGTATCCGCATTCAGCAGGTGCCCGCGAACGTCTACCGCATGGTGAACATCGGCTACGCAGAGCTCGAGCGGCGCGTCGAGCCGTGCGGCGAGATCGGCGCGTATCTCGCGCAGACCGTCGTCGACTTCAACACGGTCCACCACCGCTTTCCGACCGAGTCGCGCTCGCTGGGGGACTCGCCCGCGATCGCACTCATGCTGGATCCCTGGTGCGCGGAGTTCCGCAGGCAGCGCCCCGTGCGATTCACCGACGCCGGTCACTGCGTGCCCGCGGACACCGGATCCAGCCCGCTCGTCGTCGATCGCGTCGACGTGCGCTGGCTGATGGAGGACATGTTCGCGAAGCTCGCGAACCACGCCGAGCGCACGCGGGAGGGGCCGGTGCGGTAGACCTCGAGCGGGGCGGAGGCGATGAGGTGCGCCGTGAGTCAATAGCATGGGAGCACGTGGCCCCGTGGGGCATCGCTCGACGACCAGAAGGAATCATCCATCGCATGACCGCACTCGCCATCACCCACGAGATCGACCGCGAGATCGTCGTCAGCGACGGCGACGTCGAACTGTTCCGGTACGTCTACGTGCCCGATAACCCCCAGCTGGAGTCGCCGCGGCCGTACATCTTCCCGCTGCGTACGCGCGCCGGTCACGACGTCGGGCTCTACCGCCCGCACGATCACGTGTGGCACAAGGGGCTGTCATGGTCGTTGCCCGTCGTGAACAGTGAGAACTTCTGGGGCGGGCCGACGTATGTGCGCGACACGGGATACGTGCAGCTCGACAACAACGGCACGCAGGCGCACCGCCGGTTCACCGAGCTAAGCCGGTCGCACGACCGCGTCGTGATCGAGCATGAGCTCGACTGGAGCGGACAGTCGGGTCAGCCGTACTTCGCCGAGAAGCGTCGCCTCACGGCGCAGGTCGCGGGAGAAACGGCGTGGGTGCTCACATTCGAGACGACGCTCGCCAACATCTCGGACGAACAGATCGCGATCGGATCTCCGACGACGAAGGGCCGTGAGAACGCCGGGTACGGGGGGCTGTTCTGGCGAGGTCCGCGTTCCTTCACCGATGGGAACCTCGTCACTCGCGACACCACCGGAACCGGAAGCGACCTGCGCGGCCAGCGCCATGAGTGGATGGCGTTCGACGGCACGCATGATCAGGTCGACGCGTCATCGCTGGTGCTCATGCTCGATCACGAGCAGAACCCGCATCACCCGCCGCAGTGGTTCGCACGCTCGGAGGAGTTCGCGGCTCTCAACCCCGCTCCGTTCTTCAGCGAGGAGGTCGTGATCCCCGCGGGCGGATTCACGACCTTCCGCTACGGCGTGGGCATTGCCGACGGCGATGCGGTTGCGGCGGCGGAGCTCGCGGCGACCGTGCGCGGCGTGCTGCAGAAGGACTGACCATGAGCACGTTCCCGGGCGGCGCCTCGTTGTCGCTGCTCGACGTCTACTCCGATGCCGCACCGGACGGCGTCTGCGGCGGCAGCCCGCACATGCACACGGCCTCGACCGAGTGCTATATCGCCGTCGGAGGGCGCGGCCAGCTGCATTCGCTGACGAGCGACGGCTACCGCGAGACGGATCTCGTACACGGGCGGATCGCGTGGTTCACCCCGGGAACGATCCATCGGTCAGTGAATCTCGACCACGCGCAGATCGTGGTGCTGATGTCGAACGCGGGGCTCCCCGAGTCGGGCGACGCCGTGATGACCTTCCCGCCCGAGCACCTCGTCGACGCGGAACGCTATCGCGAGGCGGCCGCGCTGCCCGAAGGCGCATCCGAAGCCGAGCTCGCCGAGGCCGCGTCGCGACGCCGCGATCTCGCGGTCGAGGGATACATGCCGATCCGCGACGCGCTGATCGCGGGGGACGACCGACCCCTTATCGCGTTCCGTGAAGCGGCGGCACGGATCGTTGCCGACCGCGCGGAATCCTGGACGCGGATCGTGCGCGACGGTCCCCTCGCCCAGGTCCAGGTGACGCTGGATGTGCTCGCCCGGATGCGCGCGGGCGATGCGGCGCATCTCGCCGACGCGACCGTGGTGGACGGGCTCGAGCCGGAGCACCGGTTCGGCATGTGCGGGCGCCTCCGCGCGTTCGACGTCGCCGTGCGCTGAGGCGGTGTCAGGCCCGTGCGCGGCGGCGCGTCGGGATCGCGACGGACGCGAGCACAGCGCATCCGACCGCCGGCACCACGAGCGGCGCGAGCATCCACCCCGCGACGCCCACGAATGCGGCGGCCGCCACGGTGTAGAGCGCGCCGGTGACATCGGCCTGCACCGTGCTCGGGACGGAGCGCAGAGCACGCCGCCAGCCGTCATCCCGGTTCCACGCGGCGCACGCCAGCAGCAGGGCGCCGCCCGCGAGTGCGGCGATCACCCAGCCGGCGGCCGCGATCACCTCGCCGCCCGGAAGGGACCCGGAACCGGCGAGAAGGATATCGACGATGAGCGCTGCCGCGAGCGCGGCGACGCCGACGCCGACGAGCGCGCCGCCGGGCAGCGCGCGCAGGAAGTCGCGCCAGAGCGTGCCCATCGGCGACCCCTCGGCACTTACGAACCGGCGCAGATGACGGATCCCCGCAGCAAGCGCGGCGGGGAGCGTCACGACCAGGATCGAAAGCGCCGACACGACGATGCCGGTCAGCAGCACCTCGCCGAGCAGCGCGAATGCGCCGACCGCGCCGGGGTTGGCGGCCGGCTGATCGCGCGTCGGTCCGGTTCCGTCTCGTGCCGCGCGGCGAGCGGTGCGCCGCGCGGCACGATCGAGGCTGTTCATCTGATCAGCCCTTCAGTCCCTGGGTCGCGACTCCGTTGACGAGGAACCGCTGGAACACGATGAAGAAGATCAGAATCGGGATCAGCGCGACGAACGATGCCGTGACCGTCGCGCCGTAGTCGCTCGTCGACGTCTGGTCGTTGTACAGCCGAAGTGCGATCGGGAGCGGATAGTTGTCCGGGCTGTTGAGGTACAGCAGCGGGGCGAGGAAGTCGTTCCACGTCCAGATGAACGCGAAGATCGCTCCCGTGATCAGCGAGGGTTTGATGAGCGGCAGGGTGATGTACCAGAAGATCCGGCCGTGCCCGGCGCCGTCGATGCGGGCGGCCTCGTCCATGTCCCGCGGCAGGTTGCGGATGAACTGCACCATCAGGAACACGAAGAACGCTTCGGTCGCGAGGAACTTCGGCAGGATCAGCGGTACGAACGTGTCGATGAGTCCGAGCTTGTTGAACCAGATGTACTGGGGAATGATCACCACGTGCACCGGCAGCAGGAGCGTGCCGATCATCGCCGCGAAGAAGATCCCGACGCCCTTGAACCTGATGCGCGCGAACGCGTACGCGGCGAGCGACGACGAGAACAGCGTGCCGATCACGGCCGACACGGCGAGGATCGTCGAGTTCGCGAAGAACCGCCACATCGGTACCCCGCCGATGCCGTCCATGACTGTGTCGTAGTTCGCGAGGGTCGGGTTCAGCGGGATCAGGCTCTGGTTCTGCCCGAACTCGCTGTTCGGCTTGAACGTCGAGGCGAACAGCCACAGCAGCGGGTAGATCACGATCGCGGTGATCGCGAGCAGGGCGACGAACCAGATCACGGTCTGCCACTTCTTGCGCGTCATCTTCTTCCGCGGGGCGGCTGCGCCTGTCGTGACGATTTCGGTAGCGGTCATCGGTCGTCTCCCGAGTAGTGGACCCACGTCTTCTGCGAGCGGAACAGGATCACGGCGATGACGGCGACGACGATCATCACGATCCAGCCGATCGCCGACGCGTAGCCCATCTGCGAGTCGCTGAAGCCGCGCTTGTACAGGTACAGAGTGATGAAGTTCGTCATACCCGCCGGGCCGCCGGTGCCGTTCGAGATGATGTACGCCGAAGCGAACACCTGGAACGCGCCGACGAGCTCGAGCAACAGGTTGAAGAACATCACGGGGGAGAGCATCGGGAGAGTGACGGCCCGGAAGCGTCGGAAGGCGCCCGCACCGTCGACCTCCGCGGCCTCGTAGAGCTCCTTGGGCACCTGCTTGAGGCCGGCGAGGAAGATCACCATCGTCGCGCCGAACTGCCACACCGCGAGGATGATCATCATCGGCACGACGAGGTCGACGTTGCCGACCCAGCCGCCGAGGTGGATGCCGAAGATCTGCAGGCCACGGTCGACGGGACCGTCGGTGTTGAACATCGCACGCCACACGATCGCGACCGACACCGACGCGCCGATCAGGCTCGGCGCGTAGAAGGCCGACCGGAAGAACGCCGCGCCCCGGTCGCGGAAGTTCAGCAGCATCGCGATCGCGAGCGCGGCTGCGAGCTTGATCGGGGTGCCGACCAAGACATAGAAGAGCGTGATCTGCGCCGACTGAATGAACACCGGGTCATCGGTGAACAGGCGGATGTAGTTATCGAGCCCGACCCACTTCGGCGGTGAGAAGAGGTTGTACGAGGTGAACGACAGGTACAGCGAGTACGCCATCGGTCCGACGGTGAGCGCGAGGAAGCCGATCAGCCACGGCAGGAGGAAGGTATAACCCGCGAGCGTCTCGCGGATCGTGCGCGTGCGAGCGGCGGGGCGGTGCGGTGCGGGCCGCGCCTTGCCCGATCTCGCGGTCGTGACGCGCTTGGTTTCGGTGGTGGACATGATCTCCCGATCAATCAGGGTGGGCGGGCCCTTCGGCCCGCCCACCGAGGCGATGCATCAGCTCAGGACGGCGTCCATCTCATTGAAGAACTGGTCAACGGCGTCGTCGACCGTCACCGTGCCGAAGCTGAGCTCCTTGCCGAGATCGAGGAACTTCTTCTCGAGCGTGCCGTAGCCGACGACGGGCACGGGCGGGGCATCGCCGAGGCGATCTTCGATGTCGGTCTCGTACTGCTTGATCTGCTCGCTGAGGTCGTCGAGTTCGGCGGCCTCGAGCGCGACGGTCGATGCGGGCAGGCCGCGGTCGGTGCCGAAGATCTGGCCCGACTCCTCGGAGTTGATCAGGAAGTCGACGAGCATCGCCGAGGCCTCCGGGTGGTCGGTGTTCGCGGCCACCGAGTGCAGCATCGACGGCTTGAGGTAGAGGTCCTTCGCGCCCTCCTCGAACACGGGCGGCTCCTGCAGGCTCAGCTCGGTGTACTCCTCACCGAGGTTTCCGAGGTAACCGGCGCCGAAGTTGTCCCACGTGCCCTCGCTCATCAGCAGCGCGGCGTCGAAACCGCTCAGCGGGTGGACTTCGGCCCAGCGCTGCGCGGGGAAGGCGAAGTTCTCGCGAGCGTCTGACGTCATGCCCCAGAAGGTGCGCAGGTCGTCCTCCGTGAAGTTCGCCTCGCCGTCTTCGGTGAACAGATCGGTGCCCTGCGAACGCATGTACTGCTCGAACACCTGGATGCGTCCGGCCCAGTCGGCCGACCCCCACGCCTCGACGCCGTTCGCCTCAGCGGTAGCACGGGCCTCCTCCATCCAGTCGGTGTACTCGTCGTACGTGCCGCCCGTGAAGTCTTCGACGCCCGCGTCGGCGAGCAGCTTCGTGTTGCCGAACAGGCCCCAGGCGTTCGTCGAGGTGGGAATGCCGAAGGTGCCGTCGGCGACCACGCCGATGCTGAGGATGTTCTCGGAGAGCGACTCGTCGCTGATCTCCTCGCCGATGTACGGGGCGAGATCGAGCAGCAGCCCGTTCTCGGAGTACTGGCGCAGGTACGAGTAGTCGAACTGCATCACGTCGGGCAGGCCGCCGCCCGCCGCCTCGGTCTGACGCTTCTCCCAGTAGGCCTGGAACTCGAGGAACGACTTGTTGACCGTGATGTTCGGGTGCTCGTCTTCGAAGGCGTCGAACACCTGCTGGTAGAGGTCGGCGCGCACGTCGTTGCCCCAGAACGAGAAATTGAGGGTGATCTCCTCGTCGGGGTCGTAGCCGTCGCCGCCGCCTCCGCCGGAGCAGCCGGCGAGGGCGAGCCCGCCGACGGCGATCACCGCGGCCGTGGAAAGGATTCGGGTCTTTCGAAGCATCGTTGCTGGGTCCTCTCGGAACATCTGCGTTCTGCCCGTCTGATCTCGGGCGGCGCCTTGGAAAGCGCTTGCTAGACATACTAGGGTGAGTTTGAAACGTTTTACAACCGTGTTTCGATATTGTGACCTGATGCGGCGCGCCAGGATGATGCGCCGAGAACGAGCGGTGGAGACAGATGACGAGGCGCGTGGGGATCCGTGATGTCGCGCAGCACGCCGGCGTGTCGATCGCGACCGTGTCGAACGTGCTCAACCAGCCCGATCGGGTGAGTGCGGGCCTGCGTGAGCGCGTATCCGCATCCGCCGACGAACTCGGTTACGCACCGATGCCGGCCGCACGCATGCTGCGTGCCCGCAACAGCCGGTTGATCGGCATCACGGTCATCAACGTGGCGAACCCCTTCTACGGATCCCTGATCGCAGGCGCGGAGAGCGCCGCGGTCACGGCGGGCATGCGCGTGTTCGCGGGCAATATCGACGACGATCCGCAGCAGGAGCGCGACCATCTCGGACTGTTCGATTCGGTGCAGGTCGAGGGCGCCCTCATCTCGCCGTTCGCCGATACGCGCGCCGCGGTGCGCCAGCTGCGCGGCCACGGCATCCCCGTGGTGCTCGTCGATGCGGTCGACGAAGACGGGCTGCTCTCGTCGGTCTCATTCGACAACCGAGCGGCGGCGGCGACGGCTGCGCGGCACGTGCTCGACCTCGGGCGGCGCCGCGTGATGTTCGCCGGGTCGCGACACGAGGTCACTCAGGTGCGCGAGCGCGAGCAGGGCGCACGCGACGCGGTCGAGGCAGCGGGGCTGACGCTCCTCGCGGAACGGCTGCCGACGACCGATCCGATCTCCGGGCTCGAGTTCGGCACGCGCCTCGTCGAGATGGATCCCGCAGACCGGCCGAACGCCATCCTCTGCTCCAACGATCACCTCGCCGCGGGCATCGTGCGCGCGTTCATGAACGCGGGCGTGCGCGTGCCCGAGGACATCGCGGTCGTGGGCTACGACGACACACCGCTCGCGCAGGTCGCGGCCGTGCCCCTGACGACCGTGCGCCAGCCCGCGTTCGAGATGGGGCACAGCGCCGCGCAGCTGCTGCTGGCCCGGATCGGCGACCCGCGTGCCGAGCGCGAGACGATCGTGTTCGCGCCCGAGCTGGTCGTGCGCGCCTCGACCGTCGGATGACCCGAGCGCCGGCGATGCCGGCGCGTGATCACCTCAGAACGACCCCACGAAGGAGTGAGCGATACCCATGCACTACGGCGGCGACTACAACCCCGAGCAGTGGAACGAATCGGTGTGGCAGGAGGACGTGCGCCTCATGCGCGAGGCCGGCGTCACGATGGTGCGCGTCGGGGTGTTCGCGTGGGCGCGGATCCAGCCCGAAGAGGGGGTGTTCGACTGGGAATGGCTCGATCGCGTGATCGACCTGCTGCACGACAACGGCATCCAGGTGTCGCTCGCGACGGCGACCGCGACGCCGCCGCCGTGGGCGACCACGGCGTACCCCGAGATGCTTCCGCAGGATGAGAACGGATCCACGCTCTGGCACGGATCCCGCCAAGCGTTCGCGCCGAGCTCGCCGGTGTATCGCCGGCTCGCCCGCGATCTGGTGACGGCGCTCGTGGAGCGCTACGCGCACCACCCGGCCGTGGGCATGTGGGTGGCGAACAACGAGTACGGCTGCCACCTCAACTACGACTACTCCGACAACGCGGCCGTGGCGTTCCGCGCGTGGCTGAAGAAGAAGTACGGTTCGCTCGACGCGCTCAACGAGGCGTGGGGAACCATGTTCTGGTCGCAGCGCTACACGTCGTTCGACGAGATCGTGCCGATGCGTCTGGCGCCGTACAGCCTGAATCCCGGCGGGCTGCTCGACTTCAAGCGCTTCACCTCCGACACGCTGCTCGAGCTGTTCGTCATGGAGCGCGACATCATCAGGGCATCGGGGGCGACGCAGCCGGTCACGACGAACTTCATGGGCTTCTTCCCGCCCGCGGACTACTGGAAGTGGGCGCCCGAACTCGACGTGATCTGCGACGACAACTACGCGGATCCGAACGACCCGGTGTCGTTCCGCGGTGCCGCCTTCACGCGCGACCTCATGCGTTCGCTCAAGAAGGACGTGCCGTGGGTCCTCCTGGAGCAGGCGCCCAACGACGTCAACTGGCGGCCGACGAACGCTCCGAAGGCGCCGGGGCAGATGCAGGCGCTGTCGATGCAGGCCGTCGCGCGCGGCGCCGGATCGATCAATTTCTTCCAGTGGCGCCAATCCCGACGCGGCAGCGAGCGCTTCCACTCGGGCATGGTGCCGCACGCCGGCACCGACACGCGCACGTGGCGCGAGATCACGGCACTGGGCGAGACGCTCAAGAACCTTCCCGACCTCGGCGGCACCGACTCCGGTGCGAAGATCGCGATCGCCTTCGACTGGGAGGCGCGATGGGCGCTCGACGCGCCCGACCATCCCGGCGAGATCGACTACGGGTCGCTCGTGCCCCGATGGCATGCGGCGCTGCACCGGCAGCAGCTGCTCGTCGACCTCGTGCACCCCGCGGACGACCTGACGGGATACGACCTCGTCATCGCCCCGCATCTGTACCTGCTGTCGGACGAGTCGGCCGCCAACCTGACCGGTTTCGTGCGCGATGGCGGCGATCTGCTCGTCGCGGCCTTCAGCGATGTGGTCGACGAGACGGATTCGTTCCGAGAGGGCGGTTTCCAAGTCGCGCTCCGCGATGTGCTCGGTGTGGCCGTCGAGGAGTTCGGCGCGCTCGTCCCGCCCCTGGCGGCAGCCGGCGGCACGTCGGCGGGCGACACCGGCGCAACCGTGAGCACCGTGCGCGGTCCGGGCGAGGACCACGCCGACATCGTCGGCCCGTTCGCCACGGCGCGCGGCGAGTTCTTCGCAGAGCAGCTGCAGGTGCTGGATCCGTCGGTGGAGGTGCTCGCGCGCTTCTCGTCCGGGCGCCTCACGGGCGAGCCCGCCCTCACGGCGAAGCGCACGGGCGCGGGCCGCGCCTGGTACCTCGCGACGATCCCCGACGACGACGGCATGCGACGGATCACGGCATGGGCTGCGGCAGCGTCGGGCGTGAGCCCCGTTCTCGAGGTGCCGAACGAGATGGTCGAGGTGTCGCGACGCGGTGAGGTCGTCACCATCATCAACTACGGTGCCGAGCCTGCTCGTGTCGCCGTCAACGGCACCGACATCGCGACCGGCGCGGAAGTGTCGTCGGTCGACCTCGACTCGTACGACTGGATCATGCTGCGGGGTGTGCGATGAGCGAGCCGTACCTCGCCGCCGATGGCCTCGTGCGGGTCTATCCCGGCACGGATCCGAACGGAACGGGCCTCGTCTGGGCGCACGGAGGTGCGTTCGTGCACGGCACGATCGACATGAACGAATCGGACTGGGTCGCGCGCGAGCTCGCGCGGCGCGGCACGACCGTGGTCTCGGTCGACTACCGGCTGACGACCGAGACGGAGAACCGGTATCCCGCCGCCTCCGACGACATGCTTGCGGCGTGGGCCTGGGCGAACGCGAACGCCGGCGATCTCGGGATCGGTTCGAACCACATGGCGATCGGCGGCACGAGCGCCGGCGGAAATCTCGCGGCCGGGGCCACGCTGCGCCTGATCGACCGCGGATCCGCGGCGCCCGCCCTCGTGGTGCTCGCCTACCCGACGCTGCTCGCGGAGCAGCCCGAGCCGTCGCCGGAGCTGCGCGGAAAGCTCAACGCGGATCCGCGGGCCGACAGGTTCCGGCCCGATCGCGTGCGCAGCATGTACGAGTTCTACCTCGGGGGAACGGTGGATGACGCGCCCGCGGCGGCCGTGCCGGGACTCGCGGACGCCGAGCTGCTCGCGCAGTTTCCGCCGACGGTCATGGTGAACTCCGATGCCGACGAGCTGCGCGTCTCGGGAGAGGCGTTCGCCGCACGTCTGCGCGCCGCAGGCCGCGAAGTGCGGGCCACGACCGAGCCGGGCACGACGCACGGCCATCTGAACCGTCCCGATGAGGGGCCGGGCGCGCTCGCGACGATCGAACGCATCGCGGCACGGCTGCGCGAACTCGCTACTGCCTGAGCCGCACGAGGCGTTCGTGACCCGACTCGTGCAGCTCGGCGATGTTGTCGCGCGAGGCGAGGAAATCGTTGAACGACCGGTAGCCGAGCGCCTTCTCGCTGAACGAGGGATCCATGCGGCGGATGTGCTGCTTGACCGCTGAGGTGTACAGGAACCCCTGATCATCGCCCTTGTCCTGTCCCACGCGCAGGGCGCGCTCGAGCAGGTTCGACGCGACAGCGTGGAGGTCTTCGGGCGGGGTGTCCTCGAACGCGAGGAAGTCGTCGTCGGGCTGATCGACGGGGGCCACCGGGGCTTCGGCGACGGGTTCGGGCGGGGTCGGCTCCTGCTCGGGCTTGCGCGAGCGCCGGGAGCGCGACGGCTTGTGCTCGACGGAATCATCGCGCTTCGCCGGTGCGATCTCGGGGACGCCCGGGAGCGTGTCGTACGGCTCGAACGCGTCGCACGCGGCCGCGAGCGACTTCGCCGTGGACCCGGCGACGCCGATCCCGATCACGTATCGTCCGAGGCGCTTGACGCGCTGGGTCAGGGGCACGAAGTCGCTGTCGCCGGCGACGATCGCCACGTGGGTGAGGTCGGGAAGCCGGAACATGTCTTCGACCGTGTCGACGGCGAGCCGGATGTCTGCGCCGTTCTTCGCGTATGCGGCGGCGGGGAAGAGCTGCACGAGATCGACGGCGCGACCCACGAGCTGGCGGCGGTAGATCGCGTTGACGGGGGAGGACCAGTCGGCGTAGGCGCGCGTCAGCACGAGCGTGCCGTAGCTGGCGGCGAAGTCGAGGATCGCCCCGACGTCGACCGTCGCGGCCTTGAGACGCGCGGCGATCTCCGGCTCGGTCGGATCGGCTGCGATTCTCGCCCTGTCGCGCCCGTACGAGTTGCGTCCGTGCACGCGGTCGTACCAGCTCATCACGATGTTGTCGAAGTCCATGTACACGGCCACGCGGCCATCGGATGCGTCAGTCACATCTCGAGCCTACGCGTCATGCCCCGCACGTCCTTCACCGTGTCCCACTTCCGGCGGGAATGCGGTTGTCAGAGCAGCATCAGATGGGAGACGGTCACTCGCCGGGATAGACGACGCCGATCTGGCGGCGGATCTCGTCGAGCGTGCCCATGATCTTCGCGCTCTCGTCGACCGAGAGCAGCGGCGCGACTCCGTCCGTGACGGCTCGCTCCAGAGCGAGCGCCTGAAACTGCATGCCGCGTCCGGCGATCTTCTCCTCGTAGCGCTCGATGACGGATCCGTCGGGCGTCGTGACCGTGAAGGTCGCCTGGTTGTACCAGGTGCGGTCGATATCGATGCGGGCCGCCGAGCCGAGGATGTGCGCGGTGTTCGCGCCCGCGCTGCGCGAGGACGACACCGTCGTCGACAGGGCTCCGGAGGCATGCGTCATGACCGTCGCGACCTCGGTGTCGGCTCCGGTCTCGCCGATGCGTGCGGACGCCTTGATCGAGACGGGCTCGCCCAGGATGTCCCACGCGAACGAGATCGGATAGATGCCGAGATCGAGCAGCGCACCGCCGCCGAGCGCGAGCGCGTTGAGGCGATGGTCCGGATCCGCCGAGATCGATTGCGTGTGGTCAGCCGACACCGCGCGCACGTCGCCGATCGTGCCCGCGTCGATGATCTCGCGGATCCGCGCCATCATCGGCAGGTAGCGGGTCCACATGGCCTCCATCGCGATGAGGCCGTTCTTCGCTGCGAGGTCGCGGATCTCCTCCGCCTCCGCACGGGTGAGCGTGATCGGCTTCTCGATCAGCACGTGCTTGCCGCCGGCGAGCGCGAGGCGCGCCGCCTCGATGTGCTGTGGGTGCGGCGTCGCGATGTAGATCGCGTCGACGCCCGGATCCGCCGCGAGCGCCGCGTAGGATCCGTGCGCCGTCGAGATCGCGAAGTCGCTCGCGAACGCATCGGCCGACTCCTGCGTGCGCGATCCGACCGCGGCGACTGTGAGGCCCGCGCCGATGAGATCGGTCGTGAACTTTCGTGCGATCCCGCCGGTCGCGAGGATGCCCCATCGAAGTGTCATCCTTCGAGATTAGCGGGATGCCCGCCAGCACTCACACGCCGGACGCCGAACGGGCCGGCCTCCGGGAAGGAGACCGGCCCGTTCGTCGGGGCGGATCAGAACTGGTCGATCGCGGCGTTCAGCGTGGCCGACGGGCGCATCACGGCGCGCGTCTTGGCCTCGTCGGAACGGTAGTAGCCGCCGATGTCAGCCGGCGTGCCCTGCACGGCGAGCAGCTCATCGACGATCTTCTGCTCGTCGCGCGTGAGCTGAGCGGCGAGGGGGGCGAACGCCGCCGACAGCGCGGCGTCGTCTGACGCGGCGAGCTCCTGAGCCCAGTACAGCGCGAGGTAGAAGTGCGAGCCGCGGTTGTCGATCGTGCCGAGCTTGCGGCCCGGCGAGCGGTCGTTCTCGAGGAATGTCGCCGTCGCCTTGTCGAGCGTCGTGGCCAGCGTCTGGGCGTTCTGGTTGTCGGCCGTGCGCGCGAGGTGCTCGAACGAGGCGGCGAGCGCGAAGAACTCGCCGAGCGAGTCCCAGCGCAGGTAGTCCTCTTCCACGAGCTGCTGTACGTGCTTCGGTGCGGATCCGCCGGCGCCCGTCTCGAAGAGCCCGCCGCCCGCCATGAGCGGCACGATCGAGAGCATCTTGGCCGACGTGCCGACCTCGAGGATCGGGAACAGGTCGGTGTTGTAGTCGCGCAGCACGTTGCCCGTGACCGAGATCGTGTCGAGACCCTGACGGATGCGCTCGAACGACACCTTGGTCGCCTCCGCGGGCGGAAGGACGCGCAGGTCGAGGCCCTCGGTGTCGTGGTCTGCGAGGTACTCGTTCACCTTCGCGATGAGGTTCGCGTCGTGCGCACGGTTCTCGTCGAGCCAGAAGATCGCGGGCGTGTCCGACAGGCGTGCGCGCGTGACGGCGAGGCCGACCCAGTCGCGGATCGGGGCGTCCTTGGTCTGGCAGGCGCGCCAGATGTCGCCGCGCTCGACCTCGTGCTCGATGACCGTCTCGCCGGCGGCCGTGACGATGCGCACGGTGCCGTCGGCGGGGATCTCGAACGTCTTGTCGTGCGAGCCGTACTCTTCGGCCTTCTGCGCCATGAGTCCGACGTTGGGAACCGTGCCCATCGTGGCGGGGTCGAGCTTGCCGTTCGCCTTGCAGTCTTCGACCGCGGCGTCGTAGACGACCGCGTACGACGAGTCGGGGATGACGGCGAGCGTGTCCTGCTCGGCGCCGTCGGCGTTCCACATCTTGCCGCCGCCGCGGATCATCGCGGGCATCGAGGCATCGATGATGACGTCGCTCGGCACGTGCAGGTTCGTGATGCCCTTGTCGGAGTTGACCATGGCGACCGCGGGGCCGTCTTCGAGCGCGCGGTCGAACGCGGCGCGGATCTCGGATCCGCCGTCGACGGCGTCGAGACCCGCGAAGATCGCGCCGAGGCCGTCGTTGGCCGAGAGGCCGGCCGCGGCGAGGTCGGATCCGTACTGCGCGAACACGTCGGCGAAGAACGCCTTCACGACGTGGCCGAAGATGATCGGATCGCTGACCTTCATCATGGTGGCCTTGAGATGCGCGGAGAACAGCACGCCGTCGGCCTTCGCCGCGGCGACCTGTTCGGCGAGGAACCGATCGAGCGCCTTCGCGCTCATGAACGTGCCGTCGATGACCTCGCCCGCGAGAACGGGGAGCTCGGGCTTCAGCACCGTGACCGAGCCGTCGGCTGCGACGAGCTCGATGCGCAGGGTGTCGTCGGCGGGGGAGACCCACGACTTCTCGTTCGAGAAGAAGTCGTTGCCGCTCATGGTGGCGACGCGGGTCTTCGAATCTGCGGTCCAATCGCCCATGCGGTGCGGGTGCGCCTTCGCGTAGGCCTTCACCGCGCCGGGGGCGCGGCGGTCGCTGTTGCCCTGGCGCAGGACGGGGTTGACGGCGGATCCCTTGACCTTGTCGTAGCGGGCCGCGATGTCCTTCTCATCGTCGGTCTCGGGCGACTCGGGCAGGTTCGGAACGTCGTAGCCCTTCTCCTGAAGCTCGGCGATCGCGGCCTTCAGCTGCGGCGTCGACGCCGAGATGTTCGGCAGCTTGATGATGTTCGCCGAGGGATCCTTCGCGAGGTCGCCGAGCTCGGCGAGCGCGTCGCCGATGCGCTGGTCTTCGGTCAGGCGCTCGGGGAACTGCGCGAGGATGCGGCCCGCGAGCGAGATGTCGCGCGTCTCGAACTCGACGCCGGCCTTCGCGGCATACGCTTCGATGATCGGGAGGAACGAATACGTCGCGAGCAGCGGCGCCTCGTCAGTGTGCGTGTAGATGATCTTGGACATACGTCGAGCCGCTCCAGGGTCAGTCGAAAGGGGAGGATTCTCTCGACATCAAGATACCGGAGACGGGCCGGTATGACACAACGCTAGAGCGCGTCGATCAGGGCGCGGGCGAGCGGAGCGCTCATCGTTGTGGCCCATGTCGCCGTGACGTGACCGGCCGCATCGCGGTAGACGCGCACGCCGCCGATGATTCCCGGGCAGAAGTCGTCGTCGCAGTACACGTCGGTGAGATCGACGACGGGCAGGCCGAGCGACTCCGCCGCCGTCGCGAGGGTATGCGTCTCGGAGAGCGCCACGTCGGCGGCCGTGCCGCAGCCGCTGTCGGCGTTCGCACCGATGCGCGTGGTGCACGCGATCGACTCCTCCGTGGGCAGAGGGTTGTCCTCGACCACGACGAGCTGGCTCCCGGCGTCGCGGATCTGCGCCATGATCGCCTCCTGCGAGTCCTGGTCCTTGCCGAACTTGCGCGTCGATGTCGCGATGACGATGTCGTACTCGCCCGACGTGAGCGCCTCGTTGATGGCGGGGCGGGCGACGTCGCAGTCGGTCTCGGCATCGGTCACGAGCGTGAGCGCGCACCCGCGGCCGACGAACGTGTCGAGCGACCATCCGAGCGCGTCGAGCTGGGGCCAGAGCGATGGCAGCATGCCTGCCGCGTGGCTGTCGCCGACGAGAGCGACGCGCGAGGCGTCATCCGACTCGTCGCCGAACGTGCACGTGTTCAGTGCGGCATCGGTCGCGTTGTAGCACTGGTAGGCGCCGCCGGTGTCGTCGAGCAGGTCTTCGGCGGTCGGCATGATCGGCGTGAGGTCGACGTCTGCGCACGTCTCGGGGTGCAGGGCGCTGCCCGCGCCCCAGCACGCGACCTCCGGATCGATCGGGGCATCGGTCTCGTCGGGAGTCGGGGCGACGACCTCGGCGACCGGGCCCGTTCCCTGTTCGTCGCCGCGCACCAGCGAGACCGCGCCGATGCCGGCGGCGCCCACGAGCGCGACCACGGCGAGCGCGCTCGTGACGGGAATCCAAGCGCGCGTCAGCCCGCGGATCCGCCCGTCGCGCCGGGAGAACCACGCCGCGCGGCGCGCCGGGTTCTCGATCAGGTGGTACGATAGCGCCGACAGCGCGAACGTCAGAGCGACAGCGGCGACACCGTACGTGAGCGTGCCCGCAGGCAGGATCGTCACGCCGAGGACGGCGATGGGGAAGTGCCAGAGGTACAGGCTGTACGAGATGTCGCCGATGTAGACCGCGACGCGGTTCGACAGGATCCAGGGATCCGTGCCCGCCACGATCACGAGCGCCGTGCTCAGCACGGGCAGCAGGCCGAGCGGCGCCGGCCACCACGGCGACGACTCGGTCACGACGACGAGCGAGGCGGCGATGCCTGCGATGCCGATCCAGGCGATCGCGCGCCGCCACCAGATGCCGAGGGGGAGCGCGGGCAGGAACGCGAGCATCGCGCCGATCCCGAGCTCCCACGCGCGCGAGAACGTCGAGAAGTATGCGAACGCGTGGTTCGTCTGCGTCTCGTAGAGGGCCCACCCGAAGGAGCACGCCGTGACGAGCACGATGAGGGTGCGGGTGAGCCGCCGCGCGCGCAGCGCCGACCAGCTGCGGGATGCGGCGTAGGCGACGATCGCGAGCATGACCCACGGCCAGACGAGGTAGAACTGCTCCTCGACGCCGAGCGACCAGAAGTGCTGCAGCGGCGACGGCGGCGTGCCCTCGGCGAAGTAGTCGACGCCCTCGGCCGCGAAGCGCCAGTTGCCGAGGAAGAACGCGCTGAACACCGCATCGATCGCGACGTCGAGCCCGCCCTTGCGGCCGAGCAGGGCGACCGCGGCGATCGTCGTCGCGACGAGCACGACGATCGCGGCCGGCAGGATCCGTTTCGCGCGCCGCTCGTAGAACCTCGTGAACGAGATGGTTCCCGATCGTCCCGCCTCGCGCAGCAGCAGGCCGGTGATGAGGAACCCGCTGATGACGAAGAAGACGTCGACGCCGACGAAGCCGCCGGCCGGCGTGCGGAAGACGTGCGCGGCGATCACCGCGAGCACGGCGAGCGCGCGCAGGCCCTGGATATCGCGCCGCTGGCGCGTGGGGCTGGTCACGCGAGCGCCTTCGTGATGCGCTGCACCGATACCGTCTCGGCCGTGCCGAGCCGCTGCGCGAACAGCCCCACGCGCAGCTCCTCCAGCAGCCAGCGCGCGCGCACGAGGCGCTCGTCGGCGTGCTCGGGAAGCGGGATCACGCCGCCGGCGTCGCTGAACTGTGCGGCAGCACGCTCGAACTCCGACATGCGGGTGCGGTCGCGGCCGGCGCCATCGGCGAGCTGCTCGAGGCGGATCGACGCGCCCTGCAGATACCGCGGCAGGTGGCGCAGGCGCTCGATGCCCGTCCGCCGCACGAATCCGGGGTAGATGAGGCCGGCGAGCTGTCCCTTGACGTCGTTCAGTGCGCCGAGCAGCGACATCGCGTTCGCCGTCTTCATCGCGCGCTCGACGTCGCGCCACGCGACGAGGATCTTCGCCACGAGCGAGACGCCCGCGAACACGTCGTCGACGGACCCGGCCATCACCTCGCGCTTCACCTCGTCGAACGCGGCACGGGTGCGCACCGCGCCGCGCCGGGCGATGGCCTGGTCGATCACAGCGGCGCGCACGTCGTCGATCACGGCCTTCGGCGACGAGTACGGGGCGGCCGCGAGCGCCAGCTTCTCCTGCGACGACAGGTGCTCCTGCACGTACGAGACGGGCGAGGGAACCGTCAGGAGCAGCAGGCGTCGCAGCCCGGCGCGGGTGCTCCGCGCGGCGTCCTCAGCGGTCGCCTCGACGCGGATCGACACGCTCGCGCCGTCGTCGACGATGGCGGGGTAACCCCGTACGACGCCGCCGGCCACGGGCGTATCCACCTCCGCAGCGAGATCGCCGAACGTCCAATCCGTCAGTCCCGACCGCTCGATGCTCGGCGCGGCGGGAGCGTGCGGACGCGATCCCTTCCCCGGCCGCGGCGGCGCGGTCAGCTGGCGCGCGACGGAATCCCGCGCGCGAGCGGAGAGCCGCTTCTGCAGCTCGGCGAGGTCGCGCGAGGTTCCCACGGTGCGCCCCCGGTGGTCGACCGCGCGGAACGACACGGTGAGGTGCGCGGGAATGCGCTCCATGTCGACATCCGATGCGCTCACGGGCTGGTTCGCCCGGCGCTGCACGAGGCGCGCGAGGGCGGCGGCGAGGGTCGATCCGGGGCGGCCGGCGGTGTGCTCCGGGCCCGCGTCGCTGAGCTCTTCAGCAAAGGTCGTCGCCCAGTCGGCCGCGGGTACCACGTGCCGCCGGATCGATTTCGGCAGCGCCCGGATCATCGCCGTGATCAGCTCGTCGCGCAGCCCCGGCACCTGCCAGTCGAACCCGTCCGGGCGGATCGACGCGAGCAGCGCGAGCGGGATCACGGCCGTGACGCCGTCGTCGGCCGCGCCGGGCTCGAAGCGGTAGGCGAGGTTCAGCGTCTGATCGCCCTGCGTCCAGGTCGCCGGGAAGTCGCGCGCGTCGGAGTTCGCCTCGCCGTCGAGCAGATCCTGCTCCCGCATCGTGAGCAGATCGGGGGTCGTCACGAGGGTGTCGCGCCACCACCGCTCGAAGCTGCGCACGTCGAAGACGTCGGCCGGGATCCGCGCGTCGTAGAACGCGAAGACCGCCTCGTCGCCGGCCAGGATGTCGCGTCGCCGCTCGCGCTCCTCGAGCTTCTCGAGGCGTCGGCGCAGATCCGCGTTCTGGCGCAGGAACCGGGCGACGGGCTTCGCCAGGTGCGACGGATCCCATTCGCCCTCCGTGAGCGCGTGGCGCACGAACATCTCGCGCGCTGAGGCGCGGTCGACGCGGGCGAACGGGATCGGTCGGCGCGAGACGATCTCCACGCCGAACAGCGTGACCTTCTCGTGCGCGAGCGCGGCTCCGGCATCCTTCGACCAGTGCGGTTCCGAGACCTGGCGCTTCACGAGATCGCCGGCGAGGTCCTCGGCCCAGGCCACGTCGATCGCGGCGACGGTGCGCGCGAAAAGGCGCGAGGTCTCGACGAGCTCGGCGGCCATCACGGCCTTCGGCCGCGCCTTCTTGAGCCCCGAACCGGGGAAGATCGAGAACGACACGCCTCGCGCGCCGCGGTACACGGCGGGTCCGGGACGCTTCGAGCCGCGGTTCTTCGCGGCCTCGCGTTCGTCGAGCACGCCGATCTGGCTGAGCAGGCCCGCAAGCATCGCCCTGTGGATCGCGTCGCCGCGCGGATGCCCCCTCTCGGGAGCGGAAGCGGAGGGCGCGGACCGTGCCGTATTCCGGGGGGCGTCGCTCCCCGCGTCCCGCGAGAGCGAGCGCAGCTGGCGGTGCACGTCGAACCATTCCCGCACCCGCACGTAGTTGAGGAAATCCGCGCGCACCTCGCGGCGGAACGCGCTCGAGCCGAGCTCCTTCTGACGCTCGCGCAGGTGGTTCCAGAGGTTCAGCATGCTGAGGAAGTCGCTCGACGGATCCCGGAACCGCGCGTGCGCGGCGTCCGCCTTCTCGCGCTGCTCCTCCGGCCGCTCGCGCACGTCCTGGATCGACATGCCCGACACGATCGCGAGCACGTCATCGGTCACGCCGGTGCGCTGCGCCTCGATCAGCATGCGGGCGAAGCGCGGATCGATCGGCAGCCGCGCGATCCGTCGGCCGATCTTCGTGAGCGTCGGCTCGCCGCGCGTGAGGGTGATCGCGCCGAGCTCGACGAGCAGGTCGAAGGCGGCCTTCACCCCGCGGGAGTCGGGCGGGGTGACGAAGGGGAAGGCCTGGATGTCGCCGAACCCGAGCGACAGCATCTGCAGCACGACCGAGGCGAGCGACGTGCGCAGCACCTCCGGGTCGGTGAACTCCGGGCGCCTGACGAAGTCGTCGTACCCGTAGAGGCGGATCGCGATGCCCGAGCTCGTGCGTCCGGCGCGTCCCGAGCGCTGCTGCGCCGAGGCCTGCGAGACGGGCTCGATCGGCAGTCGCTGCACCTTCGCGCGGCTCGCGTAGCGCGAGACGCGCGCCGTGCCGGCGTCGACCACGTACTTGATCCCGGGGACGGTCAGAGACGTCTCGGCGACGTTCGTCGCGAGCACGACGCGGCGGGCGAGACCGGCGATCTTCGACGTCTCGAACACGCGGTGCTGCTCCGCGGCGCTCAGCCGCCCGTACAGGGGGAGCACCTCGACCGGTCGCGCCGCACCCCCGAACGCTCCCCGCACGGCGTCCGCCGCATCGCGGATCTCGGCCTCGCCGGGCAGGAACACGAGCACGTCGCCCGCGGACTCGCGATCGAGCTCGCGCAGCGCCTCCACGATCGCCGACACCTCGTCATCGGCGTCGTATGCGCGCTCGTCGATCTCGGGATCGGCGTTCTCTCCCGGCGACGCGAACGGCCGGTATCGGATCTCGACGGGGAACGTGCGGCCCGAGACCTCGATGACGGGCGCCGGGTCGCCGTTCGCGTCGGCGAAGTGCCGCGCGAACGATGCGGGATCGATCGTCGCCGAGGTGATGATCACCTTGAGATCGGGGCGCTCGGGCAGCAGCCGCTTCAGATAGCCGAGCAGGAAGTCGACGTTGAGGGAGCGCTCGTGCGCCTCATCGATGATGATCGTGTCGTAGCGGCTCAGCCGACGATCGCGATGGATCTCATTCAGGAGGATCCCATCGGTCATCAGCGCGATCTTCGTGTCCTTCGACACCTGGTCGGTGAAGCGCACCTTGTAGCCGACCGTGCTGCCGAGCTCGACCTGCATCTCCTCCGCGACGCGCTCGGCGATCGTGCGCGCCGCGAGGCGGCGCGGCTGCGTGTGCGCGATCGACTCGCGCCCGAGTTCGAGCGCGATCTTGGGAAGCTGCGTGGTCTTGCCCGATCCCGTCGCGCCCGCGACGACGACGACCTGGTTGTCGCGGATCGCATCGGCGATCTCGTCACGCGCCCGACTGACCGGGAGCTCTGCGGGATAGGAGATGACGGGCATGGCGTTTCAGTCTATGACGGGCCGCGCGCGCCCACTCTCAGCGTGCCTAAGGTGGGTCTATGACTGTTCCCACTGTGAAGCTCAACTCCGGCTACGAGATTCCTCAGCTCGGTTTCGGCGTGTTCCTGGTTCCGCCCGACGAGGCCGAGAAGGCCGTCACCGAGGCGCTCGAGGTCGGCTACCGCCACATCGACACCGCCGCGATCTACAAGAACGAGGAGGGCGTCGGCGCCGCGATCGCGAAGAGCGGCATCGCGCGCGACGAGCTCTTCATCACGACGAAGCTCTGGAACGACCGCCAGGCGGGCGACGAGCCGCACTCGGCGATCCGCGAGAGCCTCGACAAGCTGCAGCTCGACTACGTCGACCTGTACCTGACGCACTGGCCCACGCCCGAGAAGGACACCTACTCCAACGCGTGGCAGAAGCTCATCGAGATCCGCGACGCCGGCCTGTCGAGGTCGATCGGCGTCTCGAACCACCTGCCCGAGCACCTCGACCGCCTCGTCGCCGACACGGGCGTCGTGCCGGCGGTCGACCAGATCGAGCTGCACCCCGCCTATCAGCAGCAGAACGTGATCGACTGGGGCCGCGCGGGCGGCATGCACATCGAGTCGTGGGGCCCCCTCGGCCAGGGCAAGTACCCCCTGTTCGAGACCCCGGCCGTCACAGCGGCGGCCGAGGCCCACGGCGTCTCGCCGGCACAGGTCGTGCTGCGCTGGCACCTCCAGCGCGGCATCATCGTGTTCCCGAAGTCGGTGAACCGCTCGCGCATCGAGGAGAACTTCGACCTGTTCGGCTTCGAGCTCACCGCCGCAGAGGTCGACGCCATCACGGCGATCGATCCGCAGGACGGCTCGGGTCGCGTGGGATCGCACCCGCTCGAGTTCAACTGAGCCGAGAGCGATGATGCGCTGCCCCGAGGGGCGGCGCATCATCGCTCTACAGGTACCAGCTCGGCAGCCAGAGGTGGGCCTTGTAGAGCCACTCGGGTTCGACCCAGCCGGTTCCGAACGGCAGGAAGAACAGCCCGACGAGCAGGATGGCGATGAGCGCCGTGCTCGTCGCCGCGCGGGCGACCGCGGCGCGCTCGGGGTCGTCCCTCGTCCGCAGACGACCGACGAGCACGACGACGGCGAGGATCGCGAACGGCAGCACCGTGATCGCGTAGAAGGTGAACATCGTGCGGCTCGGCAGCAGCAGCCAGGGCGCGTAGGTCGCGCAGATCCCGGCGAGGAGGAAGCCGTCGGTGCCGGAGATCGGGCGCTTGTTCGCGAGGGCGATGAAGATCCGCACGGCGACCCACACCACGGCGGCGACGGCTGCCCACCACAGCACCGGGTTCGGCAGAGCGGCCATGAGCCCGACCCCGCCGTCGTCCTCGGTCGTGCGCTGCATGAGCGTCGGGTTGAGCATGGGGATCCACTCGGCCGCGGGACTCGCGTAGGTGTGGCCGGAGGTGACGGTCTCGTGGAACGACAGCACCGTGCGGTGGTAGTTCCAGAGCGCGACGAGCGGGTTCGACGACGAGTCGCGGTCGTACCCGCCGTCGGTTGCGAACCACCCGGTCCACGCCGCGAGGTAGACCGCGAGCGCCGGTGGCACGAGCAGCACGAACGAGACGGGGCCCTGGCGGCCGATCGCGGCCTCGACCCAGCGGTCGACCCCCGCGCGGCGCCGGTCGATCGCGTCCATGACGACGATCGCGATGCCGAGGACGGCGAGCGCATAGAGACCCGACCACTTCACGGCCGAGGCGAGGCCGAGCGTCGCGCCGGCCGCCAGGATCCAGGGGCGGCGCCAGATCGTCGGGCCCGCGATCGTCTCGCCGCTCTCGCGGATCCGCGGCACCGTGCCGGAACGGTCGAGCAGCACGAACCAGAACGCGAGCAGCACGAACAGCGCGAGCGACGCGTCGAGCAGCGCGATGCGGCTCATCGCCACGGCGAGCGGGTCGATCGCGATCAGCGCCGCGGCGACGGCCGCGAGCCACATGGAACCGGTCAGTCGCTTCGCGACGACGTACAGCAGCGGAACGAGGAGCGTGCCGACGACGGCGGTCGCGATGCGCCATCCGAACGGGCCGGTGCCGAAGAGCGCCATGCCGACGCCGATGATCCACTTACCGAGCGGGGGGTGTGCGACGAACGATCCGTCGGCGCTGTAGCCGTTCACGTCTCCCGCCTCGAACGCCGGATTCGGGTCGTCTCCCCACGTTCCCTCATAGCCGAGGTTCCAGAGCGTCCACGCGTCTTTGACGTAGTACGTCTCATCGAACAGCAGGGTCGCGGGCCCGCCGACGCCGACGATGCGAAGAAGCGCTGCGATGATCGTGAGGCCGAGGGGGAGAGCCCAGGACAGGATGCGCGCGGCGCGCGGAGTCATCGAGCGTTCGGTCACGTCGCCACTCTATTCTGAGTCGCATGATCATCCTGGCGGGAACACCGATCGGCAATCTCGGCGATGCGTCTCGCAGGCTCATCGAGGTGCTCGAGACGGCGAGGGTGATCGCGGCGGAGGACACCCGCACGACCCTGCGCCTGCTGCAGGCCCTCGACATCCCGAACCGCCCCCGTCTCATTCCGCTGCACGATCACAACGAGAAGCGCGTGTCGGCCGACCTCGTCGACCTCGCGCGCAGTGAGGATCTCGTCGTGCTGTCCGATGCCGGCATGCCGACGGTGAGCGATCCGGGGTACGGCCTGGTCGCCGCCGCCGTCGAGGCAGGCGTCGAGGTCACCGCGATCCCCGGGCCGAGTGCCGTGCTGACGGCGCTGGCCGTCTCGGGACTGCCGACCGACCGGTTCGCGTTCGAAGGGTTCGCCGCGCGCAGACCGGGGGAGCGCCGCCGCGCGTTCGAGGCTGTCGCCGAGGATCCGCGCACGCTCGTGTTCTTCGAGGCGCCGACCCGCACCGAGCAGACGCTGCGCGATATGGCGCAGGTCTTCGGTCCCGAGCGCCGCGGTGCCGTCTGCCGCGAGCTCACGAAGATGTACGAGCAGGTCGTGCGGGGAACCCTGCCCGAGCTCGCCGACTGGGCCGCGGGGGGCGTGCGCGGCGAGGTGGTGCTCGTCGTCGAGGGCGCGAGCGCCGCCTCGTGGACGCCCGAGGCGGCGCTCGCCGACGTGCAGGCGCGCGTCGCTTCCGGTGCGCGGCTCAAGGACGCGACGCGCGAGGTCGCCGCCTCGTCCGGCATTCCGGCCCGCGAACTCTACGACGCGGCTGTCGCCGCGCGCTGACCGGGCCTATCCGAGCGAGCCGTCGGCGCGGATCTCCGCCCGCACGGCGCGCATGTGCTCGCGCGAGCGGAGCTCGGCGGCTTCGCCGTCGCCCGCCGCGATCGCCTCTGCCACCGCCTCGTGCTCCTCGACCGTGCCGGCCGCGGGCGTCTCGGGCGTCATGCCGAGCCGCGACCTCCCGGTGAGCACCTCTCGCACGGGGCCGCAGAGGGCTTCGAGCTGAGGGTTGCCCGATGCGCGCAGCAATAGCGCATGGAACTCGACATCGGCCTGCAGGAAATCGTCGGACGCACCGCGGCCTGCGGCGCTGAGGTCGCGCAGGCGGTCGGCGAGGCGACGCAGCTCGGCGCGCTGCGCGTTCGTGGCGCGCGAGGCGGCGAGCATGGCGGCGGTCGGTTCGACCGCGACGCGCAGTTCCATGAGCGCCTCGAGCTGCTGCTGCCGGAAGGGACCCTGCAGGTTCCACTCGATCAGCTGCGGCGAGTTCGCCGCCCACTGCTCGCGCGGCTGCACCGTGATGCCGACGCGCCGCCTGCTGGCGACGACGCCGATGCTCTCGAGCACGCGCACGGCCTCGCGCACCACCGTTCGGGAGGCGTCGTGCTCGCGTTCGAGCTGTGCGAGCGTGAGCACGGAACCGGGCGGGATCTCGCCGGCCGCGATGCGGGCACCGAGCGCCGAGATCACATCGCTGTGAATGCCGTTCGCCACCGTGCTCTCCCTTCGATGGGTTTCCTGTCGGCCTCAATGGTGTTACCTTATCTGTCGATAAGTACTACTTTTGTCGTGCGCGGGCATCGCCGTCCCGCACCACCGCGTTCAACGGAGAATTCCATGACTGAAGAGTGGACACAGACACTCGGCGCCGGGCCCCTGCTCGGCATCGCTGCCGCAGCCGTCGTCCTCATCCTGTTCCTCGTGATCAAGGTGCGCCTGCACGCCTTCCTCACGCTCGTGCTCGTCTCGCTGCTCACGGCGCTCGCCACCGGGCTCCCGTTCGGCTCGATCGTCGACACGCTCGTCGGCGACTTCGGCAGCACTCTCGGATCCGTCGCTCTCCTGATCGGGCTCGGCGCCATCCTCGGCAAGCTCATCGAGTCATCGGGCGGCGCGAAGGCGATCGCGGACCTCATGGTGCGCACCTTCGGTGAGAAGCACGCCGCGCTCGCGCTCGGCGTGACCTCGCTGCTGCTCGGATTCCCGATCTTCTTCGACGCCGGCCTCGTCGTGATGCTGCCGATCATCTTCGCGGTCGCGCGCCGCCTCGGCGGCAACAACCTGCTGATCTTCGGAATCAGCGGCGCCGCGGCGTTCTCGGTCATGCACGTGTTCGTGCCGCCGCACCCGGGCCCCGTCGCCGCGACCGAGCTGTACGGCGCGAACCTCGGCATCGTGATGCTGCTCGGCATCGTCGTGGCGGTGCCGGCCTGGTACGTGTCGGGTCACCTCTGGGGCTCGTTCATCAACAAGCGCATCCCGCTCGCCGTGCCGGCGCTGTTCGGCTCGGTCGATGAGGACCAGCCGAAGAAGGCGCCGAACACCGGCGTCGTCATCACCATCCTGCTCATCCCGATCCTGCTGATCCTGCTGAACACGGGGCTCGACGCGCTGCGGTCGATCGGCGTCGTCGACGCGTCCGCCGCCTGGGTCCAGGCGCTCGCCCTCATCGGGACCGCGCCGGTCGCCCTCCTCATCTCGGTGATCATCGCGCTGATCGTGCTGGGCTCGGCCCGCGGCGAGACCGGCACGGCGCTCGAGAAGCTCGTCGACGGCACGTTCGGCACCGTCGCCTCGGTGATCCTGATCACGGGCGCCGGCGGAATGTTCGGCGGCGTGCTGCGCGCCTCGGGCATCGGCGACGCGCTCGCCGACACGCTCTCCGACCTCGGCCTGCCGATCATCGTCGCGGCGTACGTCGTCGCCGTGATCCTGCGCCTCGCCCAGGGATCCGCGACGGTCGCGCTCGTCACGACGGCCGGCCTCATGGCGCCGGCGGTGACGGCAGGCGACTTCGGGGCCATCGACATCGCGGCGATCACGCTCGCCACGGCGGCCGGGTCGGTGTTCGGCAGCCACGTGAACGACTCGGGCTTCTGGCTCGTGGGCCGACTGATGAACATGGACGTCAAGACGACGCTGAAGGTCTGGACCGTGCAGCAGGCGATCGAATCGGTCGTCGGCTTCGCGATCGTCCTCGTCATCTACGCCATCTTCTGACCGTAAAGGGCACGCACACATGACATCCCACGACGTCGTCATCGGCATCGACCTCGGCACGACGGCCACGAAGGTGGTCGCCTACCGGATCGACGGCACCTCGGTCGCCGAGGCATCGAACGGGTACCCGCTCGATGAGCCCGTGCCCGGCCACGCCGAACAGGATCCCCAGCTCATCCTCGATGCGATCTGCGCCGGGCTGGGCGACGTCGTCACCGAGGTCGGCGCCGAGCATGTGCGGGGCGTGAGCTTCTCGAGCGCGATGCACTCGATCATGGCGCTCGGACCGGACGGCGAGCCGCTGACGCCGGCGCTGACGTGGGCGGACACGCGGGCTTCGGCGCTGGCGGAGAAGGTGCGCGGCGGCGAGGGCGGCCTCGCGCTCCATCGCCGCACCGGCACCCCGGTGCACCCGATGTCGCCGCTCATGAAGATCGCGTGGTTCCGCGCCCACGAGCCCGACCTGTTCGACCGGGCCGAGATGTGGGTCGGCGTCAAGGACTGGGTGCTGCTGCGCATGACGGGCGAGCTGGTGACGGATCACTCGCTCGCCTCGGCGACGGGGCTGATGGACATCCACCGGCTCGCGTGGGATGACGAGGCGCTCGGGATCGCGGGAATCGGCGCCGACCAGCTTCCCGCCCTCGTACCGACGACGCACGTCATTCCGCGCCTCCTGCCCGAGGTCGCGGCGCTCACGGGCGTCGGCACCGACACCCCGGTCGTCGTCGGCGCGGGCGACGGGCCGCTCGCGAACCTCGGCGTCGGGGCCGTGCGCCCCGGTGTCGCGGCATGCTCCGTCGGAACGAGCGGCGCGCTGCGCATCGCCGTCGACAGGCCCGCCGTCGACGAGCGCGGCGGTGTCTTCTGCTACGCGCTGACCGAGGACCGCTGGGTCATCGGCGGGGCGATCAACAACGGCGGCGTCGTGCTCGACTGGGTGCGCAGCGAGCTGGCCGCGGGCGAAGCGGGACTGTCCACGGCGCAGCTGCTCGACGAGGCGATGACGGTTCCTGCCGGATCTGGGGGACTCGTGATGCTGCCGTACCTGCTCGGCGAGCGCGCGCCGCGGTGGGGCGGGGTCGCGCGCGGCGCCTACGTCGGCCTCACCCGGTCCCACCACCGGGCGCACCTCGTGCGGGCCGCGGTCGAGGGCGTCGCTCTGCAGCTGACGCTGGTCAAGGACGCGATGATCCAGGCCGGCTTCGAGATCGGCGAGATCCGGGCGACGGGCGGCGTCATGAAGCACGAGATCTGGCGGCAGACGCTCGCCAGCGCGTTCGGATCGGCGATCGGGTTCCCCGAATCGGCGGAGGGATCCGGCTTCGGTGCGGCGCTGCTCGGCATGGAGGCGCTCGGCATCATCGAATCGATCGACGTCGCCGCCGACATGGTGCCGATCGAGGGGGTCACCGTGCCCACGGCGGCGGACGAGGGTGTGTACGCCGAGCTGCTGCCGGTGTTCGAAGAACTCTACGACGTGCTGCTGCCCGCGAACGAGGCGCTGCAGGAGATCGCGAGCCGGCTGCCGCTCACGCACTGACGATCTCCGGATGCGCCGCAACGCGAGCCGGATCCGCCGGGCGCCCGCGCGGCTGGTGCATACTGTCCCGGTGTCAGCAACCCGCCGCAGCGCCCCGTTCGCCATCGTCGTCGTGCTGGCCGCCGGCCTCATCGCGTGTTCGCCCGCGGAGGGGCTCGACCAGGCGGTCGAAGACTTCGCCGCGAGCATCGAAGACCACTCACTGACCGGGTTCTCCGACGCCGCCGAGGCCCTGTCTGAGTTCGACGTCGAGGTGACGGCGGCCGATCCCGATCTCGACGGCGAGACCGCCGCGGTCGAGCTCGACGTGGCGTGGGATATCGAGGGCAACGCGTGGGACTACCGCGTGAGCGTCGAGTTCACGCGCACTGATGAGACCTGGGCGACGTCGGCGACGGCGCCGGAGATCGTCGAGGGGCTCGAGGGCGAGGAGGTCGTCGAGATCTCCTACGACTACCCGGAGCGCGCCGACATCACGGGCGCCGACGGCGAGAAGATCGTGACCGAGCGCCCCGTCGCCCGGTTCGGTCTCGACAAGAGCTGGATCACGCTCGCCGAGGTCGAGGGATCCGCGTTCCGCATCGGGAACGCCCTCGGCATCGACGCGGACGCATTCGCCGCGCGAGCGGTGGTGGCGGGCGACGAGGCCTTCGTCGAGGCCATCGCGCTGCGCCCGGAGGATCAGGATCGTGCGAAGGCCGACTTCTACGCGGTTCCGGGTGCGCGCGCCATCGACGACACGATGCTGCTCGCCCCGACGCGCACGTTCGCCCGAGACCTGCTCGGCACGGTCGGCGAGGCGACCGCCGAGATGATCGAGCAGTCGGACGGCGACATCGAGTCGGGTGACGTCATCGGCTTCTCGGGCCTGCAGAAGTCCTACGACGAGCGCCTGCGCGGTGCGCCCGCGATCACCGTCGACGCGGTTGCGGGAGAGGAGCGCCGAACGCTCGTCGAATGGGATGCGGAAGCTGGGCAACCGCTGCAGACGACGCTCGACGTCGACCTGCAGAAGAAGGCCGATCGCGTGCTCGCGAAGGCCGAGGGATCCGCCTCTCTCGTCGCGATCCGTCCGTCGACGGGGGAGATCCTCGCGGCCGCGGATTCGGCGGAGCACGAGACGGCGAACGCATCCACGGCCGGTCAGTACGCGCCGGGATCGACGTTCAAGGTCGTCACGGCCCTCGCCCTGCTGCGTGCGGGCATGACTCCGGACGACACGGTCACGTGCGCGAAGGAGCTCACGGTCGACGGCTTCGCGTTCCACAACGTGCCCGGCTATCCGTCGGATCAGACCGGCGACATCTCGCTGAGCGACGCGATCGCGCAGTCCTGCAACACCGCGATGATCGCGCAGCGCGACACGATCGACGACGCGGCGCTGCAGGACGCGGCCGCCTCGCTCGGCCTCGGCGTCGAGGCCGATTTCGGCGTTCCGGCGTTCCTCGGGGAGGTGCCGCACGCCGAGAGCGAGACCGAGCGCGCCGCCGACCTGATCGGCCAGGGCCGGGTGCTGGCGAGCCCGCTCGCGATGGCGACCGTCGCGGCATCGATCTCCGCCGAGCACACCGTGACGCCACGGCTCATCGAAGGCGACGACGAGGAGGGCGACGACGAGGCGGCGTCCGCAGACCCCGATCCGCTGACGGCCGACGAGGCGACCGCGCTGCGGAAGATGATGCGTGCCGCGGTGACCGACGGATCCGCCTCGGTCCTGAAGAAGGTCGATCCGCCCGTCGCGGCGAAGACGGGCACGGCCGAGTACGGCGAGCGAGGCGACGGCGGCGAATATCCGACGCATGCCTGGCTGATCGCGACGCAGGGCGACCTCGCGGTGGCGGTCTTCGTCGAAGACGGCGACGGCGGCGGAGTCACAGCGGGTCCGCTCGCTCGCGATTTCCTGAGCTGAGCGCGGTCAGGCCGTTCGAGACGGGCGCCGACGAAACATTCGGTCATGCGCGCCTAGACTGGAGCACGTGACTTCAGGCGGTTCGTTCTTCATCACCACGCCCATCTACTACCCGAGCGATGTGCCCCACATCGGGCACGGGTACACGACGGTGGCGGTCGACGCGCTCGCGCGCTGGCACCGGCAGGCCGGTGACGACACCTGGATGCTCACCGGAACCGACGAGCACGGCCAGAAGATGATGCGCGCGGCCGCAGCGAACGGCGTGAGCCCGCAGGAGTGGGTCGACAAGCTCGTCGCGGAGGAATGGAACCCGCTGCTCGAGACGCTCGATGTCGCGAACGATGACTTCATCCGCACGACGCAGACGCGCCACGAAGAATCGGTCAAGGCGTTCATCCAAGCGATCTACGAGCGCGGACACATCTACGCGGGCGAGTACGAGGCGCTGTACTGCGTCGGCTGCGAGGAGTTCAAGCCCGACAGCGAGATCGTCGACGGCGCGGGCGCGTTCGAGGGGCTGAAGGTCTGCGCGATCCACTCGAAGCCGCTCGAGCTGCTGCACGAGAAGAACTACTTCTTCAAGCTCAGCGAGTTCGCAGACCGCCTGCTCGAGCTGTACCGCACGCAGCCCGACTTCGTGCAGCCCGAATCGGCCCGCAACGAGGTCATCGCGTTCGTACAGCAGGGGCTCAAAGACCTCTCGATCTCGCGCAGCGCGTTCGACTGGGGAATCCCCGTGCCGTGGGATTCGTCGCACGTCATCTACGTGTGGGTCGACGCGCTGCTCAACTACGCGACGGCGATCGGATACGGCGCCGATGAGCAGAACTTCCAGCGCCGCTGGCCCGGATACCACGTCGTGGGCAAAGACATCCTGCGCTTCCACGCCGTGATCTGGCCGGCCATGCTCATGGCAGCAGGGCTCGAGGTGCCGCGGGGCGTGTTCGCGCACGGGTGGCTGCTCGTCGGCGGCGAGAAGATGTCGAAGTCGAAGGCCACGGGCATCGCGCCGCACACGCTCGTCGACACCTTCGGCTCCGACGCCTACCGCTTCTACTTCCTCTCAGCGATCGCATTCGGCCAGGACGGGTCCTTCTCCTGGGAGGACATGGTCGCGCGCTACCACGCGGAGCTCGCGAACGGCTTCGGCAATCTGGCATCGCGGTCGATCGCGATGACGGCGAAGTACTTCGGCGGATCCGTGCCCGAGCCCGGCGCCTACGAAGACGCCGATCTCGAGATCCAGCGCCTCGTCTCCGACGCGGCGGCGAACGCCGACGCCGCGATCGAGCGCTTCCGCATCGACCAGGCGATCGACGAGATCTGGACGATCGTCGACGCGCTCAACGGCTACATCACCGAGACTGAGCCGTGGGTGCTCGCGAAGGACGACGCGAAGCGCGACCGCCTCGCGACCGTGATCTACACGTGCCTCGAGGGGCTGCGCGCGCTCGCCGTGCTGCTGTCGCCGGTCATGCCCGAGTCCACGGCGAAGCTGTGGGCGGCCCTCGGTGCGCCGGGCGAGGTCACGGCGCAGCCCGTGCGCGAGGCGGGTGCGTGGGGCGAGCTCGCGCCGGGCACCGCGACGACGAAGCTCGCGCCGCTGTTTCCCCGCATCGAAGAAGAGTGATGGCAGAGACGTATGTGAAGGAGCGTGAGAAGAAGGGCCGCAAGGACCTCACGCACCCGGATGAGCCAGCGCCGCTCGCGGTGCCGGTGTACGACAACCATTGCCACCTCGACATCGACGACGGCGAGGATCCGCTCGGTCTCGCCGAGCAGCTCGCCCGTGCCGAGCGAGCCGGCATCGCGGGCGTCGTGCAGTCGTCGGGCGACATGGAGTCGTCGCGGTGGGCGGTCGCGGCCGCCGAACAGGATGCGCGTGTGCTGGCATCGGTCGCGATCCACCCGAACGATGCGCCGGTCTATGCATCGGAAGGTCGGCTCGACGAGGCGATCGCGGTGATCGACGAGCTCGCCGCACACCCGCGCACCCGCGCGATCGGCGAGACGGGCCTCGACTACTTCCGCACCGGCGAAGAGGGGCACGCGGTGCAGATGGCATCGTTCGAGGCGCATATCGCGCTGGCGAAGAAGCACGGCCTGGCGATGCAGATCCACGACCGCGACGCTCATCGCGACGTGCTCGACGCGCTGCTGCGCGTGGGCGCGCCGGCGAAGACGGTGTTCCACTGCTTCTCGGGCGATGCGGAGATGGCGCGCGAGGCGGCCGTGCACGGGTACTGGCTGTCGTTCGCGGGCAACATCACCTTCAAGAACGCGCAGAACCTGCGCGACGCGCTCGCCGTGACGCCGCGAGAGCGGATCCTCGTCGAGACCGATGCGCCGTTCCTCACGCCGGTGCCGCATCGCGGACGGCCGAACGCGCCGTATCTCGTTCCGCTCACGATGCGCTTCATGGCGGCTGAGCTCGGTGCCGACCTCGACGAGCTGTGCGCGCAGGTCGCCGCGAACACCCTCGAGGTCTACGGCTCGTTCTCCTGAGACGGTCGCAGGGACCTCCGAACGCGGGGTGAGATGATGGCCTCCATGACCTCCGTTCGCCTGTTGGGCGCCGCCGACATCCGCCGCCTGGCTGCCGAGCTCGACGTCACGCCGACGAAGAAGCTCGGCCAGAACTTCGTCGTCGATGCGAACACCGTGCGCAAGATCGTGAACGCGGCGCGCGTGGAGCCGAACGACCGCGTCGTCGAGATCGGTCCGGGGCTCGGATCCCTGACGCTCGCCGTTCTCGCCACCGGCGCGAAGGTGACGGCCGTCGAGATCGACCATCGGCTCGCCGCGCGCTTGGCGCAGACGGCGACCGAGCAGGGGGTGGCGGACGGCGCGCTGACGGTGATCGAGCACGATGCGATGACCGTGACCGACCTGCCGGGCGATCCCGACGTGCTCGTCGCGAACCTGCCGTACAACATCTCTGTTCCCGTGCTGCTGCACTTCATGGAGACCTTCCCGGGCCTTGCGCGCGGCGTCGTCATGGTGCAGGCCGAGGTCGGCGAGCGCCTCGCCGCGATTCCGGGTTCGAAGATCTACGGCGCGCCGAGCGCGAAGGCCGCCTGGTACGGATCCTGGCGGCTCGCGGGAACGGTGTCGCGGCAGGTGTTCTGGCCCGTGCCGAACGTCGACAGCATCCTCGTCGGCTTCGACCGCGCCGAGACGCCGATGGGCACGGAGGAGGACCGCCGCGAGACCTTCCGCATCATCGACCTCGCGTTCCAGCAGCGGCGCAAGATGCTGCGTCAGGCGCTCTCGCGCGAGCTGGGCGGATCCGCGGCGGCCAGCGAGCTGCTCGAGTCCGCCGATGTGGCGCCGACCGCGCGCGGCGAGTCGCTCGATACCGCGGCGTTCCTGCGCATTGCACGCGCGGTGCGCGCCGCCCGGTAGCCTGAAAGCGTGACTACCTCCCCGCGCTTCCACGCTCGCCCCATCGCCGACCTGAACCGCCCGTACGCGGCGGCGGATGATCGGTACGACGCGTTCGAGTACCGCCAGGTGGGCGCGTCCGGGCTGTATCTGCCCCCGATCTCGCTCGGTCTGTGGTGGAACTTCGGCGACAACATTCCGATGGACGATCAGCGCGCACTGCTGCGCCATGCGTTCGACCGCGGCATCACGCACTTCGATCTCGCGAACAACTACGGTCCGCCCTACGGCTCGGCCGAGAAGAATTTCGGCCGTATCTACCGCGAAGACCTCGCGCCGTACCGCGACGAGCTCATCATCTCGTCGAAGGCCGGCTATGACATGTGGCGGGGGCCGTACGGCGACTGGGCGTCGCGCAAGTACATCGTGGCGAGCGCCGAGCGGTCGCTTCGGTCGATGAACCTCGACTACGTCGACATCTTCTACTCGCACCGTCCGGATCCGGTCACGCCGATCGAAGAGACGATCGGCGCCCTCGACGCGCTCGTGAAGCAGGGCAAGGCGCTGTACGTCGGCATCTCGTCGTACTCGGCCGAGCAGACGCTCGAGGCGAAGGCGATCGCCCGCAGCCTCGGTACGCCGCTCGTGATCCACCAGCCGTCGTATTCGATCATCAACCGCTGGATCGAGGACGGACTGACCGACGCGCTGCGCCAGGAGGGCATGGGGGCGATCGCCTTCGTCCCACTCGCGCAGGGCGTGCTGACGAACAAGTACCTCGGCGACGGCGCGGCCGACCGGGCTCAGCAGCGCGGATCCCTCGGAGGCACGCGTGTGACCCCCGCGGCGCGGGAGCAGCTGCGGACCCTCGACGCCCTCGCGAACGAGCGCGGGCAGACGCTCGCGCAGATGGCGCTGCAGTGGGTGCTGCGCGACCGCGTGGTCACGAGTGCTCTGATCGGTGCGAGCCGGCCCGAGCAGATCGACGAGAACGTGCGCGCACTCGACGGAGCCGCGTTCGAGGCCGAGGAATGCGAGATCATCGATCGCGCGGCAGAGCTCATCGGCGACGATTTCTGGGAGTCGGAGTGACCCTCGTCGAGGAGTTCCCCGACGTCCGCGTGCGCGCGCCGGCAAAGATCAACGTGTTCCTCGAGGTCGGGCCGCGCGCCGACGACGGCTACCACGAACTGGCGACGGCGTTCCAGGCCGTGAGCCTGTTCGAAGACCTCATCGCGAGCCATTCCGACGGGTTCTCCCTCGCGATCACGGGGCCGATCGACGCGTCGAACGTGCCCACCGACGGCTCGAATCTCGCGCTGCGCGCCGCCCGCATGCTCGCCGAGCACTCGGGCTACGGCGGCGGCGTGCACATCGACATCCGCAAGGAGGTGCCGGTCGCGGGCGGCATGGCCGGCGGATCCGCCGATGCGGCGGCCGCTCTGGTCGCGTGCGACGCCCTGTGGGGCACGGGGCTCTCGACGCGCGAGCTGCAGAGCCTCGCGGCACAGCTCGGCGCCGACGTGCCGTTCGCGCTGATGGGCGGCACGGCGATCGGCACCGGCCGCGGCGATGCGCTCAACCCCGCGCTCGCCCGCGGTCGGTTCGACTGGGTGATCGTGCCGAACGCGCTCGGCATGTCGACGCCCGACGTGTACGGCGAGTTCGACCGCCAGACCGAGTCTCCCGGGGCGCCGTCGGTTCCGACCGAGGTGCTCCATGCACTGCGAGCGGGCGACGCCCGAATGCTCGCCGAGGTGCTGCACAACGACCTGCAAGCACCGGCGCTGCGCCTGCGCCCCGACCTCGCCGAGGTGCTCGAGTTCGGCGAGACGAACGGCGCCCTCGCAGGCATCGTCTCGGGATCCGGGCCCACCCTCGCGTTCCTCGCCGAGAGCCGCATCGAGGCGAGATCACTGCAGCAGAGCCTCGAGCGCGCCGGGCGAGAGGCTCTCACGGTGCACGGGCCCGTCCACGGCGCCCGAATCGTCTGATGGACCTCAACAGCGACGTCGGCGAATCCTTCGGCCCGTGGCCGATGGGCGACGACGCCGCGATGTTCGCGCATGTGACGAGCGCCAACGTCGCCTGCGGCTTCCACGCGGGAGATCCCTCGGGCATCGCGCGCACCTGCCGGGCGGCAGTCGAGGCCGGTGTCGCGATCGGCGCGCACGTCGGCTATCGCGATCTGGCGGGCTTCGGCCGGCGCTTCATCGACTGTTCGGAGACGGAGCTCGCCGACGACATCGCTTATCAGATCGGCGCGCTCCAGGCGCTCGCGCGTCGTGAGGGCGGCGAGGTGCGCTACGTGAAGCCGCACGGCGCGCTCTACAACGCGATCGTGCACCACACCGCTCACGCGCGGGCGGTCGTCGACGCCGTCGCGTCCGTGGACCCGTCGCTCGCGCTGCTCCTGCTGCCCGGATCGGCCGCGCTCGATCTCGCCGACCGGCGCGGGATCCGCGGCGTGCGCGAGGCGTTCGCCGATCGCGGATACTCACCGGACGGCCGCCTGGTGCCGCGCGGCGAGCCCGGCGCGGTGATCGTCGATGCCGATGCTGCCGCGCGCCGCGTGGTGCGACTGGCTGAGGAGGGTGTGATCGAGGCCGTCGATGGGTCCGTCGTCGCCGTCGAAGCCGAGAGCGTGTGCCTGCACGGCGACACGCCGGGTGCGGTCGCGATGGCGTCGTCGGTGCGGATGGGGCTCGAGCGCGCGGGGGTCGATGCACGGAGCTTCGCGTGAGCACGCGCGTGCGCTGGGCGGGCGAGCGCGCGTTCCTCGTCGAACTCGCCTCGCTCGCGGAGGTGATGGCGTTCCACGCGCGGGTGGTGGCGGATCCGATCGGGCAGGTCGAACAGGTCGCCGCCGCCCGCACCGTGATGCTCGCATTCGCCACGCCTCGAGACGCGCGGCGCGCGGCCGCCCTGGTCGACGACATCGGTGTCTCGCCGCTTCCGACGGCCGGACACGGCACGAGCACGATCGACGTCGTCTACGACGGCGAAGATCTCGCGGAGGTGGCCGACCTCACCGGTCTGTCGATCGAGGCGGTCGTCGAGGCGCACACCTCGTCTCCGTGGACGGCGGCGTTCGGGGGCTTCGCGCCGGGATTCGCTTACCTCGCGAACGGCGACCCGCGGCTGCGCGTGCCGCGCCGCGAGCAGCCGCGCACGGCGGTTCCCGGCGCGTCTGTCGCGATCGCCGGCGAGTTCTCGGCCGTGTATCCGCGCGCGTCGCCCGGCGGGTGGCGTCTGATCGGGCGCACCAATGCGGTGATGTGGGATCTCGAGCGGGATCCGGCCGCGCTCCTCTCACCCGGCGACAGCGTGCGCTTCCGTGCGGTCCGCGCGCTCGCGACGGCGAGGCACGACGCGCCCGAGCCACCCGCACCGCCCTCCGCGCCCGGGCTGCGGGTCGCCTCGCCGGGCCTGCTGTCGCTCGTACAGGATCTCGGGCGCCCGGGACTCGCGGATATCGGGGTGACGGCGTCGGGCGCGGCCGACACGGCCGCCGCGCGCCGCGCGAACCGCACCGTCGGAAACGCCCGCGATGCCGCCCTGGTCGAGACGCTCGGCGGCCTCGCCGTCATCGCCGAGGTCGATGCGGTGATCGCGCTCGCGGGCGCGGATCCGCACGCGCAGATCCGTCGACGGGAGAGCGATGTGGGCGTTCCCGTCGGTCTCGACGCGCCGGTGCTGCTGCAAACGGGCGACGAACTCGCGTTCGGCATGCCGGACACCGGCCTGCGCACGTACGTCGCGGTGCGCGGCGGAGTCGAATTCGCGCCCGTCATGGGATCCCGCGCTCGCGACACGCTGAGCGGCATCGGCCCCGCTCCGCTGCGCGTCGGCGACGCGATCCCGATCGGAACCTGCGCCGTCTCGGCCGTCGACGTCTCCGCGATGGGCGCCGCCGCGCAGCGCGACGACGAGCCCGTCACGCTGCGGATCCGCTTCGGTCCGCGCGACGACTGGTTCGACGACTCCGAGCGCGCGCACCTCACGCAGGCGACGTGGGTCGTGGGGAAGCAGGCCGACCGCATCGGCACGCGCCTCGAACCCGCGCCTGGCGAGCGCCCGATCTCCGTGCGCCCCGGCGACCTCGCGAGCGAGGGGGTCGTCGTTGGAGCGCTTCAGGTTCCGCCGTCCGGCGAGCCCGTGATGTTCGGCCCCGATCACCCCGTGACGGGCGGATATCCCGTGATCGCGGTCATCGTCGACGCCGATCTGCCGTGCACCGCCCAGCTGCGCCCCGGCGCGCGTATCCGTTTCGTCGCCGACCCGTAGGGCGCGCGCTTCAGTCGCCGTCGGGTCCGTCCACCGATGGAACCTCGACCGTGATCGCCACGTGCGACGTGGAGGACCCGACCCCGAACAGGTCGACCTCGCCCGGCTCCGGAAGAGACCTCGCCGGATCGTCGTGGTCGAACGGCTCGCCCGGGAGCACCATCGAATCGTTGTGCGTGATGCGCTGCTGCTGGAAGAGTCCCATGCGACCATTCTGCATCGGGCGCGGGCCGACGGCGCGGGTCGCTACGATGTGAGAAGTGTTATCAATAGGAGGTGCACATGGTGGGCCCGCGCGTTCCGGTCGTCGCGGTGACCGGATATCTCGGAGCAGGCAAGACGACGCTGCTCAACCATCTTCTGCGTGCGCCCGGTGCGCGGCTCGGCGTCGTCGTCAACGACTTCGGTGCGATCAACGTCGATGCCGCGCGCGTCGTCGGCCAGGTCGACGAGGCCGTATCGATCTCGGGCGGGTGCCTGTGCTGCCTGTCAGACGCGGGCGGCCTCGACGATGCGCTCGAGAAGCTGTCGGATCCGCGCCTGCGTCTGGATGCGATCGTCGTCGAGGCGAGCGGCGCGGCCGATCCCGTCGCGCTCGCGCGGCTGATCCGGTTCAGCGGAGCCGAGCGGATCCGCCCCGGCGGCGTCATCGAGGTGATCGACGCCGGGCAGCACTTCCGCACCGTCGATGTCTATCCGGAGCCGCCCGCGCGCTACGCCGCGGCGTCGCTCGTCGTGATCGGCAAGACCGACCTGCTGGGCGCCGCGGAGCGGGAAGCGACGGTCCAGCGGATCCGCGATCGCGTACGCGAACGCAACCCCGTCGCGCAGTTCGTCGCAGCCCGGGAAGGGCGCATCGACCCGTCGCTCGTGTTCGACATCGCCTCACGCGACGACCCGATAGACGAATTGCCGATCGCGCGTCTGCTGCGCGAGGACGAGCCCGAGCATCGCCATGAGCACGCGCGAGCGGTCTCCGTCCCGCTTCTCGGCGAGATCTCTCCGGGCGCGCTCGTCGACCTGCTCGAGGATCCGCCCGGTGGGGCCTATCGGATCAAGGGACGCGTCGCTGTTCGCGGTGGTCGGGGACTTCTCGTCAACCTCGTGGGTCGGTCCATCCATGTCGTGCCGCATCGAAATCCGGGCGGAGGCGGAGAGATCGTCGCGATCGGCATGCAGCTCGACGAGGCCGACGCCCGAGAGCGCCTGCAGGCGGCTGCGGTGCCCGCGACGGCTGCAGACGCCAGGGGTCTTCGTCGTCTGCAGCGCTATCGTCGGCTGAGCGCCTGATCCGCCGCGGCGCGGGCGTCGGGCGTTCGGCGGTCGACGCGTCGCCGCAGGATGTGCGTGATCGCCGTGAGGTGCGGGAACTCGATCAGCATTCCCAGCACGATCGCGGCCTGGACGATCGGCTGATCCGGCAGCGCGACGGTGGTGACGGCGAGCATGAGCGGCGCATTCCTGGCCGATGTCGTCACGGTCAGGAGCGCGTGCGCGCGGTGATCCAGACGGAACAGCCGGGCGATCGCCTCGCCGAGTACGAAGGTCGCGAGGAAGAAGACGAAGACGACCAGAAGCACCCAGGAGAACGCCCACGGATCCGCGAAGACCGTCGTGATGCCGCCGGCGAAGATCGAGACGATCACGAGGGCGATGATCCAGGGAATCCACGCGTCGACGACGCGGACGGACTCAGCGCGCCGGCGCCGCGGCACGATCGCCCTCGCCGCGAACCCGACGCCCGCGGGAAGCACGAACCAGATGAGCAGCGTCGTTCCCGCGGTCTGGGGAAGCCACCCGACGCCCTCGCCGGCGAAGAGGCTCAGCCACACGGGGTACAGCGCGAGCTGCAGGATCATCTGCACCGGGATGAGAGCGCCGGCGGTCGCGACATCGCCGCCCGCGACCCGCGTGAAGCCGAGAAACCAGTCGGTGCAGGGCGCGAGACAGTAGATGAGCACGCCGACCCGCAGCGCCTCGCTCGGCAGAATCATCGTGAGCGGTAAGGCGAGGAGGGGGATCGCGATGAAGTTCAGCGCGATCGCGGTTGCGAAAGTCCGCGGCGCGCGCCGCAGCGCTCCCAGACCGTCGACGGGCATTGTGAAGAACACGGCGGCGACGAGGAGCAGGACCATCGCATCTGCGAGGTCGGCCGCGGACTCACCGAGCCCGAGCGCGCCGACCAGGGCGCCGGTCGCGATCGCCGCGAGGAACAGCACCGTGGTCAGCACGCGCACTCCACGCCGCAGCAGGAGAGGTCGTCGGTGACCATGCCCGCGGTGTGCCAGGCGTCGAGGCCCCCGCGTCGAGCCCGGTGCTCTCGCCGATCACGCGGGCGACGTGGGCGAACCGCTGACGGAATTTGTAGACGAAGCAGAATCTCAGCCCGCCGTGCCGCACAGCGGGGCCCGAGAGGAACAGGCCGGGTGCGACGGTCGACTGGTCGTCGTCATCGAGCAGTGGCCATCCATCGGCGCGTCGCGCGAACAAGTGCTCGACCGGCCCGAGGCCGGGACCGTAGCCGGTTGCGGCGATCGGGCGGGAATCGGCTCGCACGCGCGAGCCGTCGTTGAGGCTCACATCCCACGCGCCTCCCGCCCGCTTGATGCGCGTCGCGTGCGCGCCCGTGAGGGTGAGTCTTCCTGTGGCGAGCGCCTCCCTCAGTCGGATGCGCGTGCGCGGCGCGAGTCGGAAGGAGGGATCGGAGCCGCGTCCCGCATCCCATGGCGTCGATTCGTCCACGACCGACACGCTGGCGCCTTGAGAGACGTGGTGGCAGGCGATATCGATCCCCGACTCGTAGCCGCCGATCACGAGCACGTGGCCGTCGCGCGGCTGCCACGCGAGCGCCGAGCCCGCCGGATCCGCGAGGCCCGATCCCGTCGCGCGAGGTGGAAGCGGGTTCGAGAACTCGCCGCCCGCCCATACCAGCGTGCGTGCCGTGGCGGGGCCGCGCGTGCTCTCGATGCGGAAGCCGTCGTCGAGGCGGGTGACGCTCGTCACATCGGCGCGGTCGAGGACCGGCAGGCGGAAATGGCCGACCACCCCGCGAAGATACGAGGCGTACTGGGCGCCGGTCGGGTAGTCGACGCCGAGACCGAACGCGGGCGAGGTCTCGTGGTGCACCGCGTTGAGATCGGTCGCGCCGAACCCGTTGCCCGTGAACGACGGGGTGAGGAACGTCTGCTGCTCCGGCCAATCGAGGAACGTCTGGCCGATGCGGCCGCGTTCCATGATGCCGAACCGCAGTCCGTCGACGGCGGCGAGCGCGAGCCCGGTGCCGATCCCGGCGGGACCCCCGCCGATCACGAGGGCATCGAGAACCGTGTCGCGCGTCACCCCTGCCGCCCCTTGAAGCGCGGATTCTGCTTGTTGATCACATACGTCTTGCCCCGCCTGCGCACGACCTGCGCTCCCGGCTGTCTCTTCAGGGACTTGAGCGACGCGCGAACCTTCATTGTGAAACCTCCGTAATGAGAATGGTTATCATCTAGAGTAGAGGATGCCGAGAACGGAAACGAACAGGAGGTCCGTGTGGATCAGGTCGATGTGGTCGCCGTCGTAGGGAGCTGCGTGCCGGAGCGAGAGCGATACGCGGCGCGACTCGCGGCACTGACGCAGGCGACGCTCGTCTCGGCGCAACGGCTCGAGGCGGTGCCCGATCCGGTCGCTGAAGCGGTCATGCTCGCCCAGTGGAGTGCCCACCCGGCGGGCGTCGTCGTCGAGCTGCCCGCGTTCACAGCGATGCCCGACGTCATCGCCGCGTTCGCGGGGGCGGACGGGCCGACGCGGCTCATGGCGGTCGTCTGCGTCGTCGACGCCGCGCATCTGCTCGACGACGTGATGGGTGACAACTACATGACGCACCCGGCGTACTCGCGGCTCGCCGGCCGCCACGTCGCACATGCGCTGCTCACCGTCACGCAGATCGAGTTCGCCTCGGTCGTTGTGCTGACGAACTGGCAGGAGCTGCCGACCGACCGGTTATCGACCGTGATGTCGCTCGTGAGTCATCTGGGGCCGCAGGCGCGGCTGCGGCTCGACCAGGGCGCCGTCGAGCGGCCGCGGACGGGCGTCGTGTACGAGGCCGCGCAGGAGCGCCCGGGCTGGGTCGCTCTCGTGAACGGCGCGCACGATCCGCACATGACGGATCCGCGGGTATCGAGCCTGCGGTACGAGCACGTGCGGCCGATGCACCCGGGGCGGCTGCAGCAGGTGCTCGACGAGCGGATCGAGGCCGGCGAGTTCGGAACGGTGATCCGCTCGGCCGGCTTCTGCCGGTTCGCCACCCGGCCCCGGGTCGTCGCCGAGTGGAGCCACGTCGGGCGCATGATCTCGTTCGACGGGATCGCGCAGGACGACGCACTGTCCGAGGGGGAGGAACTGCTCGCGCTCGGGCAGGACCTCGGCATCATCGGGCTGGATCTGGACCATGAGGGGATCGTCCGCGCGCTCGACAGCGTCGCGCTCACCGATGCTGAGCTCGCCGAGGGGGCCGATGCGTGGCTGCGGTTCCCCGATCCGTTCCCCGCCTGGCCCGTCGTCCCCGAAGGGGCCGAGTAGCGCCGTTCTCGTCAGCCGATCTGCTCGCCGAGTTCGAGCCAGCGCTCCTCCAACGAATCCGCCTCATCGCGGAGAACCGAGAGCTCGGAGTTCAGCTTCTGCAGCCCGTCGAAGTCTCCCTGATCATGTGCGGCCATCTTCTGGTGGATCGTCTTCGTCTCGCCCGCGATCTTCTCGAGCCGGCGTTCGATCGAGGAGAGCTCCTTCTCTGCAGCGCGCTTGGCGGATCCGCTGAGGCCGCGCTTGTCGGGCTCTGCCTGCGCCTTCGCCGGGCGCGCGTCCTGCTCGGCGCGCAGCCGCAGATACTCGTCGACCCCGCCCGGCACATGGCGGAGCTTCTTGTCGAGGATCGCGTACTGCTGATCGGTGATGCGTTCGAGCAGGTACCGGTCGTGGCTGACGACGATGAGGGTGCCCGGCCATGAGTCGAGCAGGTCCTCCATCGCGGCGAGCATGTCGGAGTCGACATCGTTCGTCGGCTCGTCGAGCACGATCACGTTGGGCTCGCTGAGGAGCAGCAGGAGCAGCTGCAGACGGCGCTTCTGGCCTCCGGAGAGCTCGTTGACGCGGGCGGAGAGGTGCTCGCGCGCGAAGCCGAGCCGCTCGAGCAGCTGCGCGGGCGTGAGGTCCTTGCCGTCGACGTTGAACGTCGTCTTCTCTCGGCCGAGCACCTCGCGCACGCGATCGGATCCGATCGTGGCGAGCTGTGAGAACTGCTGATCGAGCATGCCGAGCTTCACCGTCTTGCCGCGTTTGACGCGCCCGGACGTCGGCTCGAGATCGCCCGCGACGAGCTTCAGGAGCGTCGACTTGCCGCTGCCGTTGGCGCCGAGGATGCCCGTGCGCTCGCCCGGGCCGATGCGCCAGGTCACGCCCGAGAGGATCTCGTGCGCGCCGAACGTCACGCCCGCGTCGAGCACGTCGATCACGTCTTTTCCGAGGCGGGCGACGGCCATCTGCTTGAGCTCGATCGCGTTGCGCACCGGAGGAATGTCGGCGATGAGTTCGTTCGCCGCCTCGATGCGGAACTTCGGCTTCGAGGTGCGCGCGGGCGCGCCGCGGCGCAGCCACGCGAGCTCCTTGCGCATCATGTTCTGGCGCTTGGTCTCGGTCGCGGCCGCGATGCGATCGCGTTCGACGCGCTGCAGCACGTACGCCGCGTACCCGCCCTCGAACGGTTCGACGATCTGGTCGTGCACCTCCCAGGTTCTGGTGCAGATCTCGTCGAGGAACCACCGGTCGTGGGTGATCACGATGAGACCGCCCGAATTCTTCGACCAGCGGTTCTTGAGATGCGCGGCGAGCCAGGAGATGCCCTCGACGTCGAGGTGGTTCGTGGGCTCGTCGAGTGCGATCAGATCCCAGTCTCCGATGAGCAGCTGCGCGAGCGCGACGCGACGGCGCTGACCGCCCGAGAGCTCGCCGATGCGCGATCGCCACGGTACGTCGGCGACGAGGCCGGCGATGATGTCGCGGATCTTCGCGTCGCCCGCCCACTCGTGCTCGTCGAGACCGCCGACGATCGAATGCTCGACCGTGTGGTCCGGATCCAGCGCATCGCCCTGCGTGAGCACACCGAACCGCACGCCGCCGCGTCGCGTGACGCGGCCGGACTGCGGTTCGATCGTGCCCGCGAGCATGCCGAGCAGGCTCGATTTCCCGTCGCCGTTCTTGCCGACGATGCCGATGCGGTCGCCCTCATCGATGCCGAGCGTCACGGAGTCGAAGACGATGCGCGTCGGGTATTCGAGGTGCAGGGCCTCGGCCCCGAGAAGATGTGCCATATCCGTCCCAGCCTACGCGGCGGCGACGTCAGTCGAGCGACACGAGAAGGTGGCGCAGGAGGGTGCTCAGTCGCTTCTGGTCGGGAGCCGTCATGCCGCCGAGCAGTTCGGACTCGGCGTCGATGAGGCGCGTGATCGCGGCATCGACTCGGGTGCGCCCGGCGGGCGTCAGCGTGACGAGAGCGCCGCGCCGGTCCGACGGGTCCGTTTCGCGCTCGACGAGCCCGCGCTGCTTGAGCCGGTCGATGCGATTCGTCATGGTGCCGCTCGAGACGAGCGTCTGCTGCAGCAGCTGCTTGGGGCTGAGCTGATACGGCGCGCCCGCCCGCCGCAGGGCCGACAGCACATCCCACTCCCACGGCTCGATGTCCGTGCGCCGGAAGGCCTCGCGCCGGGCGCGCTCGAGGTGGTGCGAGAGCCGGTCGACGCGCGACAGCACCGCCATGGGGGAGAAATCGAGATCGGGGCGTTCGGCGCCCCACGCACCCACGATGCGATCGACCTCGTCCTGTTCAGCGACCATCATCCGATTATCGCGCCCCGAGAAGAGTTTCACGCGACGTGTCGATATCGGGCGGACGCGTGCGTCATCCTGATGTCGGGTCGATCGGCCCGGCGACCTCGAACCCTGATGGGAGCACGAACATGAAGTACGCACTTCTGCTGATGGGCCGCGTCGACGATCCGCTCTGCGGCGATGACGGCGGGCCCGACCCCGAGGCCTTCTTCGCCTTCGACAAGGAGATCACGGACGCAGGCGTCGTGGTGACGTCGTTCGCGCTCGAGGATCCGGACCATGCGGTCAAGGTCGACACCGACGCGGCAGGAGAGCGGGTCACCACGCCGGGGCCGTTCGCCGAGGTCCGCGAGTTCGTCGGCGGCGCCTACATCATCGATGTCGCAGGTCTCGACGAGGCGGTCGCCTGGGCGAAGAAGAGCCCCGGATCGCTCCCGGGCGGGCACGTCGAGATCCGTCCGGTCGCGCCGTACTGACCGCGGTGGCCGTCTCGCCGGACGAGGAGCGGGCGCTCGCGGCGATCGCGAGCGTCGATCGTGATGCGCAGGCGCGCATCGTGGCCGCCCTCGCCCGGCGTTTCGGCGACCTCTAACTCGCCGAGGACATGCTGCAGGAATCGGTCGTGCGCGCGCTCGACCACTGGCCGCGCACGGGCGTTCCCGATTCGCCGGTCGCGTGGCTCACGACGGCCGCGAAGCGCGGTGCGATCGATATCCTGCGGCGCGACGCGGTGCGTGCGAGGAAGCTGGCCCAGCTCGACGCAGAGACGGATCGTGCGCGCACGGAGACGGATCCCGCACATATCGTCTCCGAGCACCGCGACGCGCTCGGAGACGACCGTCTCGCGCTGTTCTCGGCGTGCGCGCATCCGCTGCTGACGCCGGAGGATCGCATCGCGATGACGCTGCGCTTTCCGGGCGGCCTCTCGACGGTCGATGTGGCGCACGCGCTTCTCGTGCCCGTCGCAACGATGCAGCAGCGCATCTCCCGAGCGAAGAAGCGGATCCGCAGGCTCGGAATCCGGTTCGTCCCTCCCGGGCGGGACGAGCTCGCCGAGCGGCTTCCGATCATCCGGCGCGTGGTCTACCTGATCTTCACCGAGGGATACGCGCGCACCTCCGGACCCGTGCACGTCAACGACGATCTGACGAGCGAGGGAATCCGGCTGGCGCGCGTGCTGCGCGAGCTGATGCCCGGATCCGCCGAGACGACGGCGCTGCTCGCGCTCTTGCTGCTGACCGAGGCGCGGCGACCGGCACGGGCGGACGATGCCGGGCGTCCCGTCGCGCTCGCAGACCAGGATCGTGCGCTCTGGAGGCGCGACATGATCGTCGAGGGCCGGGACCTCGCCGAACGGGCGGCAGGCAGTCCGAGCGCGGGCGCATACGCGATCCAGGCGGCGATCGCGGCGGTGCACGCCGAGGCGGAAGCGTTCTGCGATACGGATTGGCGTCAGATCGCCGTGCTCTACCGCATGCTCGCGCGCTACGACGGCGGCCCCGTCGTGCGGCTCGGCGAAGCGGTCGCGCGGGGGCGTGCATTCGGCCCTGCCGAGGGGATCCGTCTGCTCGATGGGATGGCCTCGGATCCCGTATTGGCGCGGTACCGCCCGTTCCACGTCGCGCGTGCCACCACGCTCGCGCAGCTCGAACGCGCTGACGACGCGATCGCCGCGTATCGGGCGGCGCTCGCCCTTGCCGGCAACGAAGCCGAAGACGATTACCTCGCGGTGACGCTCGGAAACCTGTCTGCACCACACGGACAGCCGTGACAAGATGGAAATGCGACCGCCAGGTCGTGGTCCGCCATGGTGTAACGGCAGCACGACAGCCTTTGGAGCTGTTAAGTCCAGGTTCGAATCCTGGTGGCGGAGCGTGAGTGAGCACAACCTTGCCATCGTGATCCTGGCTGCGGGCCAGGGCACCCGCATGAAGTCCGCCACGCCCAAGGTGCTGCACAGACTCGGGGGCCGCACGCTGCTCGGCCACGTGCTGCGCACCGCGGAATCGCTCGGTGCCGACCAGGTGCGCGTCGTCGTGCGGCACGAGCGCGAGCGCGTGGCGGCATCGCTCGAAGACTATCCCGGGGCGCTCGCCGTCGATCAGGACGAGGTCCCGGGCACGGGCCGTGCGGCGCAGGTCGGTCTGCTCGCCCTTCCGGGCGACTTCGACGGCGACGTGCTCGTGCTCTCGGGCGACGTGCCGCTGATCGAGGTCGACACGTTTCAAGCGATGCTCGACGAGCACCGATCGCGTGCGGCCCACGCGACGCTCCTCGGAGCGCATCTCGAGGATCCGCGCGGATACGGGCGCGTCATCCGCGGCGATGACGGCACGGTCGAGCGCATCGTCGAGCAGAAGGACGCGACGGATGAAGAAGCCGCCGTCACCGAGATCAACCCGGGCGTCTACGTGTTCCGCGCTCCGGCCCTGCGCAGCGCGCTCGAGCGGGTGGGCACCGACAACGCACAGGGCGAGATGTATCTGACCGACGTCGTGGGGATCCTCCGACGCGACGGCGGCACGATCGCGGGCGTCACCGCGCCCGACGCGGCGGCTGCGCTCGGCGTGAACGACCGCGTGCAGCTCGCCGAGGCGGCGCGCATCCTCAATCAGCGCGTCGTGCGCCGCTGGCAGCTGAACGGCGTGACGATCCAGGATCCGGCGACGACGTGGATCGACGACACGGCGACACTCGCTGAGGACGTGACCGTGCTGCCGAACACCCATATCCTCGGTGCCACGACGGTCGCCACGGGCGCCACGATCGGGCCCGACACCTCGCTTCTCGATACCGAGGTCGGCGAGAACGCGACCGTGCGCCGCAGCGACGCCACGCTCGCCGTCGTCGGCGCGAATGCGAGCATCGGACCGTGGGCGTACCTGCGCGCGGGGGCCGAGCTCGCCGACGGCGCGAAGGCGGGCACGTTCGTCGAGATCAAGAATTCCCAGGTGGGCGCGGGCAGCAAGGTGCCGCACCTGTCGTACGTCGGCGACGCCGAGATCGGCGAGGGCGTGAACCTCGGCGCCGGCGCGATCACGGCGAACTACGACGACGTCGCCAAGCACCGCACCGTCGTCGAGGACCACGTGCACACCGGCTCGCATACCGTCATGATCGCCCCCGTTACACTGGGTGCTGGCGCGAAGACGGGAGCGGGCGCGGTGATCCGGAAGGACGTTCCAGCCGGTGCCCTCGCGATGAGCGTGGCACCCCAGCGAAACCTCCCGGGGTGGGTCGAGAAGCACAGAGCGGGAACGAAGGCGGCCGATGCGGCCGCTGAAGCGCAGGGTTCGGAGAGACAAGCCGATGGCGAGTAAGAACAAGACAGTCGACCTCGATCTGGCTCGGAGCATCGCTCCGGGCAAGGAGCAGAAGTCCCGGAAGCGCATGGTGGTCGTGACCGGTCGGTCGCACCCCGAGCTCGCGGCAGATGTCGCCCGGCACCTCGGCATCCAGCTCGCACCGACGGAGCACCGCACGTTCGCTTCGGGCGAGATCTACACGAGGTTCTCCGTCTCGATGCGCGGCACCGACGTGTTCCTGGTGCAGTCGTTCGGCGACAACATCAACGAGGATCTCATGGAGATGCTCATCATGCTCGACGCGCTCAAGCGCGCCTCAGCGAAGCGCGTGACCGTCGTCGTGCCCTACTACCCGTACTCGCGACAGGACAAGAAGGGGCGGGGGCGCGAACCGATCTCCGCGCGCCTGGTCACCGACCTCATCGCGACCGCGGGCGCCGACCGCATCATGAGCGTCGACCTGCACGCCTCGCAGATCCAGGGCTTCTTCAACGGCCCGGTCGACCATCTCTTCGCGAAGCCGGTTCTCGAGACCCACTTCCTCGAGACGCTGACCGCCGAGGAGCGCGACACCCTCACCGTCGTCTCCCCCGACATGGGCCGAGTGCGCGTGGCCGACACCTGGAGCGACTCGCTCGGCGCACCGCTGGCGATCATCCACAAGCGGCGCGACCCGAAGGTCGCCAACCAGATCTCGGTGCACGAGATCGTCGGATCCGTCAGCGGGCGCACGTGCCTGCTCGTCGACGACATGATCGACACGGCCGGCACGATCGTCAAGGCCGCCCAGGCGCTCAAGGACAACGGCGCGCGCAACGTCATCGTGGGGGCGACCCACGCGATCTTCAGCGAGCCGGCGGTCGAGCGGCTGCAGGACCCGGCGGTCGATCGCGTCGTCGTCACCGACACCGTGCCCGTGCCCGATCACCGCCGCTTCGACGGACTCACGGTGCTGTCGGCAGCGCCGCTGCTCGCCCGCGCGATCCAGGAGGTCTTCGAGGACGGCTCCGTCACGAGCATGTTCGACGGCGCGGCCTGAGCGGATCGCGCTTCACAGCGGGGGCATAGCTGGCTCCATAGCCGATCCATAGAAAACGGCGCACAATGGAGCACATGACGAACTCCGCGCCCGCCTCCGCACTCACCCGCCCCGACGGCACGCCCGTGCGCGTGCTGGTCGTCGATGACGAGCAGATGCTCACCGACCTGCTGTCGATGGCTCTGCGCATGGAGGGGTGGGACGTGCGCACGGCGGCCAGCGGCTTCGAAGCGCTCGACGCTGTCAAGGACTACCGGCCCGACGCGCTCGTGCTCGACATCATGATGCCCGACCTCGACGGAATGAGCGTGCTGCAGCGTCTGCGCCAGCAGCAGAACATGGTGCCGGTGCTGTTCCTCACCGCGAAGGACGCAGTGTCCGACCGCGTCGCGGGCCTCACCGCCGGCGGCGATGACTACGTCACGAAACCGTTCAGCCTCGAAGAGGTCGTCGCGCGGCTGCGTGCGCTCATGCGCCGGGCCGGAACCGCGCTCGCCGCCGAGCCCGAGCCGATCCTGCACGTGGGCGACCTGAGCCTCAACGAGGACAGTCACGAGGTGTTGCGCTCAGGCGTTGAGATCGAGCTCACGGCCACCGAGTTCGAGCTGCTGCGCTTCCTCATGCGCAACCCGCGCCGGGTCGTGTCGAAGTCGCAGATCCTCGACCGTGTCTGGAACTACGACTTCGGCGGCAAGTCGAGCGTGGTCGAGCTGTACATCTCGTACCTGCGCAAGAAGATCGACGCCGGCCGCGAGCCGCTGATCCACACTGTTCGCGGCGTGGGGTACATGATCAAGGCGCCTCAGTGACAGACCGCCTGCCCCCGCACGGCCCGACCCGGCCCGCGGCCAACCGTCGCATGACGCTGCAGGGCCGGCTGATGATCACGATCTTCGCGATCGTGGCCGCGATCATGCTCGTCATCTCGCTCGTGACGGGCGTCGTGCTGAGCAACGTGCTCAACGGGCAGGCGGATGCGCGGGCGAACGAGGCGCTCACAAACCTCAAGAACGAGTTCGGCATCGGCATGCTCGACGGCACGGCGAAGGATCAGCTGCAGTCGGCGCAGGCGGCGCCCGGCACACTGCTCGTGATCGTCAGCCCCTTCACGGGGACCACCGGCGCGATCGTGGGGACCGACTACGAGCGCTATGCGCTGAACGACAGCCAGATCGAGCGCATCATCGACGCGGCCCAGTCGAATCCGTCGTCGCCTCTCACGAGCGTGGCCCTCTCGGGTCTCGGCGGGTTCCGCGTCGGCGAGATCGCACCGCGCGGCTCCGGAGAGACGATCGGCGTCTTCGGGCTGTCGACGGCCGGCGAGAGCGCCACGCTCCGCCAGATGCTCTGGGCGATCGGCTTCGCGACCATCGGCGGAATGCTGCTGCTCGGCATCGCGACCTCGGGCGTCATCCGCTCGGGCCTGCGCCCGCTCCGCGGCGTCGCGCAGACGGCCCAGAGGGTGTCTCGCCAAAGGCTGGATCAGGGCGACGTATCGATCGCGGAGCGGGTGCCGTCGGAACTCGCCGACCCGGGAACGGAGGTCGGGCAGGTCGGATCGGCGCTCAACACTCTTCTCGATCACGTCGAGGATTCGCTGTCGGCGCGTCAGCGCAACGAGGAGACGATGCGCAGCTTCGTCGCGGATGCGAGCCATGAGCTGCGTACGCCGCTCGCCTCGATCCGCGGATACAGCGAGCTGTCGCTGCGCGATGCGACCCTGAGCGATACCAGCCGCCAGTCGCTGCAGCGCATCGAGGCGCAGTCGCAGCGCATGACGGGGCTCGTGGAGGACCTCTTGCTGCTCGCGCGCCTCGACGAGGGCAAGGAGCTCGTCTACGAGATGGTCGACGTCAACGAGGTCGTGGTGGATGCGGTCGCGGATCAGGCGATCGCCGGTATGGAGCACGATTGGGGCGCCGACGTGGGGGAGGAGCCGGTGCTCGTCGCGGGAGACCGCTCTCGGCTCACCCAGGTGGTGACGAATCTGCTCGCCAACGCGCGCACCCATACGCCCGAGGGGACCGCCGTCACCGTGGGCCTGCGCACGAGGGGTGAGGGGTCCGCGACCCGCGCGGTGCTGACGGTCACCGACACGGGGCCGGGGATCGATCAGGAGCTGCAGGAGAAGCTGTTCACACGTTTCATGCGCGCGGACACGTCGCGCGCGCGCAAGACGGGCGGCTCCGGCCTCGGCCTGTCGATCGCGAAGGCGATCGTCGAGGCCCATCACGGCACGATCGCGGTGACGAGCAGGCCCGGTGAGACGACGTTCACAGTGGAGCTTCCGGCGAAGCCCGCCGCCGCGCAGACCGACGCCGAGGGGGCCGGAGAATGATCTCCGGCCCCCTCGGTCGTGCGACGTTGGTCGTCAGTGGGTGTCTTCCGCCTCGACCTCGGAGCGGTCGCCCGACCACAGCGTGTGGAACGTGCCCTCCTTGTCGATGCGCTTGTACGTGTGCGCACCGAAGAAGTCGCGCTGACCCTGTACGAGCGCGGCCGGCAGGCGGTCGGCGCGCAGGCCGTCGTAGTAGGCCAGCGACGAGCTGAACGCGGGCGAGGGGATGCCCGCCTGCGTCGCGGCGATCACGACGCGGCGCCACGCCGCCTGACCGCGCGTGAGCGCGTCGGCGAAGTAGGGCGCCGTCGCGAGCACGGGCAGCTCGGGCTGCTCGGCATAGGCGTCGGCGATGCGGTTCAGGAACTGCGCACGGATGATGCAGCCCTCCCGCCAGATCTTCGACACGGCTCCGAGGTCGATCGTCCAGTCGTACTCGTCGGCGCCCGCGCGGATCTCGTCGAAGCCCTGCGAGTACGCGATGATCTTCGAGGCGAACAGCGCCTGGGCGACGTCTTCGATGAAGGCATCGACATCGTCGACGTGGAAGTCGACGTCGGGGCCGGGGAGCGTGCGCGCGACCTCGCGCTGCTCGGGGTGCGACGACAGCGAACGCGCGAACGTGGCCTCGGCGATGCCCGAGACGGGAACGCCGAGCGACAGCGCGGTCTGCACGGTCCATGCGCCAGTGCCCTTGGCGCCCGCCTGGTCGAGGATCACGTCGACGAGCGGCTTGCCGGTGGCGGCATCGACCTGACGCAGCACCTCGGCAGTGATCTCGATCAGGTACGACTCGAGCTCGCCCTTGTTCCACGCCGCGAAGACGTCGGCGATCTCGGCGGGCGTCTTGCCCGTGCCGCGCCGGATCAGGTCGTACGCTTCCGCGATGAGCTGCATGTCGGCATATTCGATGCCGTTGTGGACCATCTTGACGAAGTGGCCCGCGCCGTCGTGACCGATGTGCGTGACGCAGGGCTCGCCGTCGTCGGCGACCGCCGCGATGGAGCGGAGGATCGGGCCGAGCGTGACCCACGACTCGTCGGAGCCGCCCGGCATGATGGAGGGCCCGTTGAGAGCGCCCTCCTCGCCGCCGGAGATGCCGGCGCCGACGAAGTTGATGCCCGTCTCGCGAACCGCCTTCTCGCGGCGGATCGTGTCGGGGAAGTAGGCGTTGCCGCCGTCGACGATGATGTCACCGGGTTCGAAGACATTGACGAGCTCGTCGATGACCGCGTCGGTGCCGCGGCCCGCCTTGACCATGATGATCGCGGTGCGCGGCTTCGAGAGGCTGGCGGCGAACTCCTCGTAGGAGAACGCGGGCAGGAAGCCGGCCTCGGGGTGCTGGGCGATCAGGTCGTCGGTCTTCTCGCGGCTGCGGTTGTACACCGCGACCGTGTTGCCCTCGCGGCTTGCGAGGTTGCGGGCGAGGTTCGAGCCCATAACGGCGAGGCCGACGACCCCGATGTTTGCGACAGCAGCGTTCACGCACGTCTCCTTAAGAGAGGAATTCACGATTCATTCCCAGCCTACTCCGACGCTCGGGGCGCGAACCGACTCAGTCGTCGTACGACGACTGGCGTCCGAGGGCGTACGCGCCGCCGATGAAGGTGACGACAGACACGGCCACGAGGGCGCCGATGACGAGTTCGAGGATGTGCGAGGCGTCCATGGTGAGGCGGCTCCTGAATCGGGGAGGGAAAAGGGGAGGAGTGCGTAAGCACGCACGGTGTCGACTCTATCTGAGCGATCGGGTACGATGAGACACGACCTCGGCGAGGGCGGCTGTTCTGCGGCCGCCGTTATCGACGCGGTGATGCGGTCCGGAAACGGTCTCCTCACGTGCTGCGTTCGAGTCGAGAGAACTTACCGGTACCCGCGGCCGATACCTCGCCGCGCACATCACAGGAGTGACCATGAGCGACGAGAACAAGCTGTCCGCAGAGATCCGCACCGAGTTCGGCAAGGGCTTCGCCCGTCGCCTGCGCGCCGCGGGCAAGATCCCCGCCGTCGTGTACGGGCACGGATCCGACGTCCGGCACGTTGCGCTCCCCGCGCACGAGACGGGCCTCATCGTCCGCTACGCGAACGCGATCATCACGCTCGACATCGACGGCGAGCAGCAGATCGTCTTCGTGAAGGACGTGCAGCGCGACCCGGTGCGCAGCATCATCGAGCACATCGACCTCGTCACGATCAAGCGCGGCGAGAAGATCGAGGTCGAGGTTCCGCTCCTGACCGAGGGCGAGACCTTCTCGGGTACGTACATGACGATGAGCGCGAACACGATCCGCGTGCTCGTCGACGCCCTCAAGATCCCCGAGCACATCACCGTCGACATCGAGGGCCTCGAGGACGGCGCGCAGCTCTACGCGAAGGATGTCACGCTGCCTGAGGGCGCCGAGCTGCTCGACGACCCCGAGCTGCACCTGATCTCGGTCACCGCGAACGCGACCTCCGACGAAGAGGACGAGGCCGCGGAGTCGGCCGAGGCCGTGGCGGAGAACGCCGCCGAGTAAGCATTCGATATCGTTCGGGGAGTGCGGCGCGAGCCGCGCTCCCCGTTTCGTTCTCAGAGGATCCTCGCGATGGTCGATACCTGGCTGATCATGGGCCTCGGCAACCCCGGCCCCCGATACGAGCGCACGCGTCACAACGTCGGACAGCTGGTCGTCGACGAGATCGCGGCGCGCCGAGAAATGGAAGCAGCACAAGGCCGGTGCGCGCGTCGCCGAGACATGGCTGCGCCCCGGCGGCCCGAAGCTCGTGCTGGCGAAGTCCAACGGATTCATGAACACCTCGGGCGGCCCGACATCCGCGCTCGCGAAGTTCTACTCGGCGGCTTCCGACCGTGTCATCGTCGTGCACGACGAGCTCGACATCCCCTTCGATGCACTGAAGCTGAAAACGGGCGGTGGACACGGCGGTCATAACGGGATCCGCGACATCGCCAAAGCGCTCGGCACGCCCGAGTTCGCCCGGGTGCGCGTCGGAATCGGCCGCCCGCCGGGGCGGCAGGACCCCGCGGACTGGGTGCTCAGCGAGTTCTCTCCGACCGAGCGCAGAACGCTTCCGATCCTCGTGGCGGATGCCGCGGATGCTGCGGAGCTGATCGTCGCCGACGGCCTCACGGCGGCGCAGCAGAAGGTGCACGCGCCGCGCTGACCGCTCTCAGCCGACGAACGGCACGTTGCCGATGAGACCGGCGAGCAGAGCTTCCGGCATGAAGGCCAGCAGGATCATCCATCCGATGCTCGCGATGACGATCGCCGCGATGCCCCATGCGCGTCCCCGGTTCACAGCGGTCGCGACGATGCCCTGCACGAGGCCCCAGAGCGCGACAAGGGCATGCGCGATCCACGCGGCGACGAGGATCACCACCGCGACCACGGCACGGCTCAGAGTGTCCCAGAGCTGTGCCTCGGTCTCTTGCACCAGGTCGGGATAGTCGGTGAAGCGCACGAGCCGACCGAGGGCGAAGCCCGAGGCCCAGATGCCGGCAGCGCCGAGCAGCAGCGCTGCGACGGAGGCGATGAATGCGACGATCCCGACGCCGCGGCGAGGTCTGACGAGAGATGGAGCGCTCACGCGACCACAGTATCCGTAGAATCGTCAGGTGAGTCTTACCGGGATCCTGCGCGCCCTTGACACCTCTGATTCCTTTCGCGAGGCGTTCGGCGTCACCTCCGTCGACTCCGACGTCTCGCTCGTCGACGGGCTCGACGCCCCGGGGCTTGCCGCTCTGATCGAGCGCAGGCAGGCTGCCGGAGAGCCCGCGGTGCTGTGCGTCGTCGCACCGACGAGCAGGCGTGCCGAGAGCCTCGCCGCGTCGCTGCGCGCGCTCCTGCCGCACGCGGAGGTGCGCGAGCTGCCCGCGTGGGAGACGCTGCCGCACGAACGTCTCAGTCCGAGTCCTGAGACCATCGGGCGCAGACTCGAGACGCTGCGCGCCCTCACGGCGTGGGACGCAGACAAGCCCCTGGTCGTGACCGCTTCGATCCGGGCTGCCATCCAGCCGATCGTGCGCGGGCTCGGCGAAGCGGATCCGATCTCGCTCGTCGTCGGCGGGCGCGATCTGTGGCTCGAAGACGTCACCCAGCGCCTGGTGGAGCTGGCGTACCACCGCGTCGACATGGTCTCCCGGCGCGGCGACTTCGCCGTGCGCGGCGGGATCCTCGACGTCTTCCCGCCGACCGCCGCTCACCCCCTGCGCGTGGAGTTCTTCGGCGACGAGGTCGATCAGATCCGCGAATTCTCGGTGGCCGACCAGCGCAGCGTGCCGGGCGAGATCCGCAGCGTCGACCTCATCCCGAGTCGCGAGCTGCTGCTCACGCCCGACGTGCGTCAGCGCGCCCGCGAGCTCCAGGGGGAGTATCCGGGCATCTCTCAGATCCTCGAGAAGATGGCCGAGGGCATCCCGGCCGAGGGCATGGAGTCGCTCTCGAGCCTCGTCGCTGGACCGCTCATCTCGATCGTCGACTACCTGCCGCGCGGCGCGAGCGTCGGCCTCGTGGACCCGGAGCGCGCCGTCTCGCGCGCGATCAGCCTCCGCGAGACGAACACCGAGTTCCTCGAGGCCGCGTGGAGCACGGCGACGGCCGGGGGGGAGGCGCCCGTCGACCTGTCGACGGGAGGGTTCTTCACGCTGGAGGATCTGCGCGGATCGGTGCGCGATGAGGGCGGCGTCTGGTGGACGTTCAGCCCGTTCGACAGCGGCATGGCCGAGATCGAGGCGGAACTCGGTCAGGGCGTGTCCGCCGACGCCGCCGTACGCATCGCGGGCGAGGCGATCCCCTCCTTCCAGGGCAATGTCGAGGGAGCGACGTCGCACGTCGCTCAGCTCGTGCGCGATGGGTGGGCAGTGGTGCTCGCGGCCGCCGGATCCGGTCTGGTCGATCGCGCGCGCGACGTGCTGAGCGATCTGGGCGTCGCCGCGCGCATCGTCGACGACCTCGATGAGGCGCCGGAGCCGGGCGTGGTCACGCTCGTGAAGGTCGAGATCGAGCGCGGGTTCGCGATGCCCGAGGCGAAGCTCGCCGTCCTCACCGAGTCGGAGTTCTACGGCCGGGGCGTGGGCGGCACCCAGCAGGGCCCGAAGCGCCTCGCATCCCGTCGCCGCAACGTCGTCGACCCGCTGCAGCTCAAGGCGGGGGATCCCGTCGTGCACGCGACGCACGGCATCGGCCGCTTCGTCGAGATGCAGCAGCGCGAGGTATCGACGGGCGGCCGCAACGCGACGAAATCGGTGCGCGACTATGTGGTGCTCGAGTACGCGCCGTCGAAGCGCGGCTACCCGGGCGATAAGCTGCTCGTGCCGACGGACCAGCTCGATCTGCTGTCGAAATACGTCGGCGGCGAGAACCCTCAGCTGTCGAAGATGGGCGGATCCGACTGGTCGCAGGCCAAGAAGAAGGCCCGCAAGGCGGTGCGCGACATCGCCGTCGAGCTCGTGAAGCTCTACTCGGCGCGCATGTCGTCGAAGGGGCACGCCTTCGGTCCGGACACGCCGTGGCAGCGCGAGCTCGAGGAGGCGTTCCCCTTCGCGGAGACGCCGGACCAGCTGCAGACGATCGATGAGATCAAGCGCGACATGGAGCGGGAGATCCCCATGGACCGCCTCCTGTCCGGGGACGTCGGCTTCGGCAAGACCGAGGTCGCCGTGCGCGCGGCGTTCAAGGCGATCCAGGACGGCAAGCAGGTGGCGATGCTCGTGCCGACGACGCTGCTCGTCAAACAGCACTTCGAGACGTTCGCCGATCGGTTCGCGGGCTTCCCCGTCTCGGTCAAGGCGCTCAGCCGCTTCCAGACCGACAAACAGGCGCGGGAGACGCTCGCGGGTCTCACCGACGGAACCGTCGACATGGTGATCGGAACCCACCGCATCCTCACCCAGGGCGTGGTCTTCAAGGACCTCGGTCTGCTCATCGTCGACGAGGAGCAGCGCTTCGGCGTCGAGCACAAGGACGCGCTGAAGAAGCTCAAGACGAACGTCGACATCCTCGCGATGAGCGCCACGCCCATCCCGCGCACCCTTGAGATGGCGGTCACGGGGATCCGCGAGATGTCGACGCTCGCGACGCCGCCCGAGGAACGGCACCCGATCCTGTCGTACGTGGGGCCCTCGAACGACAAGCAGGTCGCCGCCGCGATCCGCCGCGAGATGCTGCGCGAAGGCCAGGTCTTCTACGTGCACAACCGCGTGACGAGCATCCAGCGGGTGGCGAAGCACCTCGCCGAGCTCGTGCCCGAGGCCCGCATCGCGGTCGCGCACGGCAAGATGAGCGAGAACCAGCTCGAGCAGGTCGTCGACGACTTCTGGGAGCGCAAGTTCGATGTGCTGGTGTGCACGACGATCATCGAGACCGGAATCGACATCCAGAACGCCAACACCATCGTCATCGATCGCGCGGACAAGTATGGGCTCGCCCAGCTGCACCAGCTGCGGGGCCGGGTGGGGCGCGGCCGGGAGCGCGCCTACGCGTACTTCGTCTACGACGAGGGCAAGCCTCTGTCGGAGACCGCGGCCGATCGGCTCGAGACCATCGCGGTGCACAACGACCTCGGCAGCGGCATCCAGGTCGCGATGAAAGACCTCGAGATCCGCGGCGCCGGAAACCTGCTCGGCGCCGAGCAGGCCGGGCACATCGAGGGCGTCGGCTTCGACCTCTACCTGCGCATGATCGGTGAGGCGGTGAGCGAGTTCCGCGGCGAGTCCGCCGACGGCCCCGTCGAACTGCGGTTGGAGCTCCCGATCGAGGCACGGATCCCTGACGACTACATCGACAGCGAACGCCTGCGCCTCGAGGCCTACCAGAAGCTGTCGGCCGCGGCGACCGCCGCGGCGTCCTCCGATGCGATCGATCTCGTCATCGATGAGCTGACCGACCGCTACGGCGAACCGCCTGCGGAGGTGGCAGGTCTCGTCGAGGTCGCGCGCCTGCGCCGCCGCGCGGCGCTCTCGCAGCTGTCCGACGTCGTCGCGATGGGGAAGAACCTCCGGATCGCGCCCGCGCAGCTGGCCGATTCGATGCAGGTGCGGCTGAAGCGCCTGTATCCCGGCGCGAAGATGCTCGCGAACGGCGACGCGCTGGTCGTTCCGCTGCCCGCGGCGGGCGGCGAGCAGGTCACGGGATCCGATCTCATCGCGTGGGTGCGGCAGCTGCTCGACGCACTGTTCCCCTTGCCTGAGTAGGATGGTCTGCGGTGTGCCGGGAAGTCTGGTCGGCGTCGCGGATCGCCCGATCCGCGTGATCTGTCGACCCGAAAGGGAACTATGAAGCTTCTTCGCTCGGAGCGCTTTCCGGCCTTCCTCCTGCTCGGCGCCGCGGCGCTCGGCCTGATCGCCGCGAACCTGCCGTTCGGCGGCGCGGTCATCGACTGGAGCCACACGGAGATCGGAATGCCGGGACTCGAACTGTCGATCTCGCACTGGGTCGCCGATCTGCTGCTCGCCGTGTTCTTCTTCGGCGTCGCCGTCGAGCTCCAGTTCGAACTGACGCGCGGACAGCTCAACAGCGTCGCGAAGGCGATCCGCCCGGCGATCGCTGCAGTCGGAGGCGTGATCGTGCCGATCATCGTCTTCCTCCTGATCGCAGGGCGTGGCGAAGCCGCGGCGGGGTGGCCCGTTCCGACCGCGACCGACATCGCCTTCGCGCTCGGCGTGCTGGCGATGTTCGGCAAGGGCCTGCCCAAGGGCGTGCGGATCTTCCTGCTCGCCCTCGCGATCATCGACGACATCGTCGGCATCGTGTTCATCGCGGTGCTGTTCGCCACCGACCTCGACTTCGGCATGCTGCTCGCGGGCATTGCGTGCGTGGCCGCCTTCGCCCTCGTCAGCCGCATCGGAATGCCGACGGCCGTGCGCCTGCCGCTGCTGATCGTTCTCGCGCTCGCCGCGTGGGTGTTCGTCTTCCACTCCGGCATCCACGCCACGATCGCGGGCGTCGCGCTGGGGCTCGTCATCCGTCAGGACGTCGGTATGAGCGCACGGCACGCCCTCGAACCGTGGATCAACGCGGTCATCCTGCCGATCTTCGCCTTCTTCTCGGCTCTCGTCGCGATCCCGCAGGTCTCCCTCGACGAGATCTCGCCCGCGCTGTGGGGCATCGTCGTCGCGCTTCCGGTCGGCAAGCTCATCGGGATCACCCTGTTCGGCTGGCTGTCGCAGTTCGTCGGCCGCGGCGACAGGCTGCCGATCGGCGACATCGTCCCCGCGGCCGCACTGGGCGGCATCGGCTTCACCGTATCGCTGCTGCTGTCGCGGCTGGCGTACGCCGATGCCACGGTCGCGGATGAGGCGGTGCTCGGCGTGCTGATCGGATCGCTCGCATCGCTGATCCTCTCGGCGGTCTTGGTCCCCCTCCGGGCCCGCCACCACCGCCGCCTCGCAGCAACCGCCTGATCCCTGTTCGCTCATCTCTGGCGCTTTTCTCCCTCGGATCGGCGGGTGAAATGTGCCGGAGATGAGGAATAGTGGAGGGGTGATGGGTACGGGGGACGAGCTGCGGCGTGCGGCCGAAGTCATGGATCAGGTGCGTCAGCGCTGCGTGTGGTCTCGGGAGATGACGCACGAGAAGCTCGTTCCGTACCTGACCGAGGAAGCCGCGGAGGTGATCGACGCGGTCGAATCCCGATCCGCGGACGACCTCCGCGAGGAGCTCGGCGACCTGCTCTGGCAGGTGCTGTTCCACTCGGCGGTGTCGGAGGAGTTCACGATCGACGACGTCGCCGCCGGGCTGGCCGACAAGATGGTCCGTCGTCATCCGCACGTGTTCGCGGGGGAGGAGGCGCCCACCGCTGAGCGCGTGCTCGAGCTCTGGAACGCGGCGAAGCTGGCCGAGAAGCGCTCGCGCACCTCGGTGCTCGACGGCGTACCGGCCTCGATGCCCGCACTCGCACTCGCGCAGAAGGTGCTCGGCAAGGGCGAGAAGGTCGGCGTCGGCCTGGAGCTGGTGGAGGAGATCCAGGCCGTCGAGGCGCTCGAGCGCGCCGGCGAAGAGACGCTGCTTCCCGGCACGGAGGAGGAGCTCGGCGACACCATCCTCGGGCTCGTCGCGCTCGCCCGCGCTCGCGGATGGGACGCAGAGAGGGCGCTGCGCGGGCGTGTGCGCGAGTTCGCCGACGAGGTCCGCGAGGCCGAGCAGGGCTGATGGGTGGGGGATAATGGATCCCCTATGGCAACTGTGAACCCGCCGCGCGGAATGCGCGACTTCCTTCCCGCAGACAAGGCCCGCCGCGAGCGCGTACTCTCCGTCATCCGTGAGCGCTACCGCGCGCACGGCTTCGACGAGATCGAGACTCCCGTCATGGAGGAGTACGGGCGGTTGCATGCGGGCATGGGCGGCGACAACGAGAAGCTGGCGTTCAACATCATGAAGCGCGGCATCTCGGCCGACGCGCTCGCCGCGACGAGCGACCCGGCTGATCTCGCCGACCTCGGGCTGCGCTACGACCTCACGGTGCCGCTGTCGCGCTTCTATGCGTCGCACCGCGCTGAACTGCCGACGGTCTTCCGCGCCCTGCAGATCGCGCCCGTCTGGCGGGCGGAGCGGCCGCAGAAGGGCCGGTACCGCCAGTTCATGCAGTGCGATATCGACATCATGAACGATGCGTCGAGCCGTGCCGAGGTCGAACTGATCACAGCCACGCTCGACGTGCTCGACGCCCTCGGGCTCGCCGGCGCGCACGTCCGCATCAACGACCGGCGCGCGCTCGACGCGATGCTCGATGTCTTCGGGTTCCCCGAGGCCGAACGCCCGGGAGTGCTCATCACGATCGACAAACTCGACAAGGTCGGTCCCGCGGGCGTCGCGGCCGAGCTGCGCGAGCGCGGTGCGGCGCACGCAGCGGTCGACGCGCTCGAGGCGTTCCTGGCGGGGCTCGAAGCACCCGTCGGAACCTTCGGACCCGAGCAGATCCGCGCCCGGCTGCCCGAGGGGATCCCGGGCGAGATCGTGGATCACCTCGTCGGCGTCGGCGAGGCGGTCTCGGCCGCGCGCGGCGATGCTCCGCTCGTGTTCGACCCGTTCCTCGTGCGCGGCATGGGGTACTACACCGGCACGATCTTCGAGATCGCGCACCCCGATGTGGCCTATTCGCTCGGGGGCGGCGGACGATACGACGGCATGATCGGCCGCTTCCTCGGACAGGACGTGCCGGCGGTCGGGTTCTCGATCGGCTTCGAGCGCATCGTCGACCTCGTCGAGATCGCCGAGACCGAGGGTTCCCGTTCTGTCGTGCTGGTGCACGACAAGGACGTGCCGGTCGCGCAGCTTCTCGCCCACAAGGCGCGCCTCGTCTCCGACGGCGCCCGCGTGAGGCTCGAGCGCCGGCCGAGGAACCTCAAGGGCGTGCTCGAGCGCGCGGAGGCAGACGGCTACACGTCGTTCGCGACCGTCGCAGCGGGTCAGCACGACCTCGATTTCAAGCCCCTCCGCTGAGCGCCGCGTGAAGACGCAGGCCCGGCTGATCCGCCTGATCATCGTCTGGCTGCCGATGGCGGCCGTCACGGCGGTGGTCGTCGCCGAGATCGTCGCCCTGCCCTTCCTGCCCGCGCGCGTCGTGATCCACTGGTCGGTGGCCGGCGAACCCGACGGCTGGGGGCCGGCGTGGGGCACGATCGGCGTCACGGCCGCGATCGGCTACGGTTCCACGGCGCTGTTCGCAGCGGTCGCGCTGTTCGATCTCCGGTCGGTGAACGACAGGCCGAGGCCGCGCTTCGTTGCGGCGACGACCTGGTTCGTCGTCGGATCCTGCGTGCTCGTGCTCGGCGCGACGTTCATCGGGCAGATCGGGAAGCCGGAGGCACCAGCCGGAACGGCGATGCTCGTCGCGATCGCGACCGGAGCGTCCTTCGCGAGCCTCGCGAGCACGCTCCTGCCGTCGTCGCGCCGTGACCGCTCGGATCCCGAGGGAGACGACCTGCGGCAGTGGAGCGCCACGACGGCCGCCGGGCGATACGGGCTGCAGGGGGCGATCACCGCCGGCCTCGTCGCAGCCCTCGCGATCGCGGCTCACGCTCTCGCGATGCTGGAGCAGCCCGCATGGATCGTCGCAGCGACGCTGCTCATCGTGCACGCGGCCGCCGCGCCCGCCGCGCTCGTCGTGCAGGTGCGGATCGACGCGCGAGGGGTCCTCGTGCGCTCGCCGATCGGAATTCCTCGGGTCAGCATCCCGCTGACCGATATCGCGGATGCTGACCTCATCGAGGTGGATCCGGCGGTCGAGATCGGGAAGACCGGCTGGAACGCGCGCTCGGTCGGACCGCAGGCGGGCGTCGCGATCCGAGCCGGCGAAGGCATCCGGATCCGCCGCGCGGACGGATCGCGCTTCGTCGTTGCGACCGACGATGCCGCTGCGGGCCTCGTCGTGCTGCGCGCGCAGCTCGCGGCCGAGCGAACCGCGCACGTGAGCACCGGCCCGACAGAGAGGACCCGTCCATGACAGACGCGCTGCTCGAGACCAGGAAGCGAGCCCGTCGCGCATTCGCGATCCTGTGCCTCTGGATCCCGCTGGCGGCGTTCGTCGGCATCGCGGCGGTGCAGCTTGCGCTGATGCCGCTTCTCCCCGACGTCGTCGCGACGCACTGGGGCCTCTCCGGCACGGCGGACGGGTTCGGTCCGTCCTGGATCTATCCGCTCATGACGATCGGCATCGGCGGCGGAATCACGGCACTGATCGCGGGCATCGCGCTGGCTGAGGTGAAGAGCCCGGCGCAGCGCACGCAGTACCGCTTCCTCGGGGTCGTGATCGGTGCGGAAACGGGGTTCCTCGGCTCGGCGATGCTCGGTCTCGTCGGACACTCGGAGAACCTCCGGTGAACGGCTGCGCGCCGCGCCGCACCGCACGACGCCGCCCCGATACGCTCCCCAACCATGACGTCAGGATTCGTACGCCGGTTGGGACTCTCGGACGCGGTCGCGATCGGCCTGGGATCCATGATCGGCGCGGGCGCGTTCGCCGTGTGGCAGCCGGCGATCGAAGCGGCGGGGAGCGGGGCGCTGATCGGGCTCGTGCTCGCGGCGGTCGTGGCGTTCTGCAACGCGACATCGACGGCGCAGCTCGCCGCAGTCCACCCGGTCGCGGGAGGAGTGTACGCCTACGGCAACGCAGAGCTGGGGGCGTGGTGGGGGTACCTCGCCGGGTGGTGCTTCGTCGTCGGCAAGATCGCGAGCTGCGCGGCCATGGCGCTGACCTTCGCATCGTACGCGGCCCCCGGGTTCGAGCGGCCGGCCGCGATCGGCGCCGTAGTGCTGCTCACGATCGTGAACCTCCTCGGCGTCACGCGCACGGCGAGCGCTGCGAAGATCATCGTCGTGATCGTGCTGCTGGTGCTCGTCTTCGTCGCGGTGTCGGGACTCGTCGGATCCACGGGCGAGCACGCATCGATCGGTGAGGGCCTGTTCGACGGCGGGTGGTACGGGATCCTGCAGTCGGCGGGCCTGATCTTCTTCGCGTTCGCCGGGTACGCGCGCATCGCGACGATGGGCGAGGAGGTGAGGGATCCGGCGCGGACGATCCCGCGTGCCATCGTCTTCGCGCTCGCCGGCGCGGTCGTGGTCTACGCCGTGCTTGCGGTCACGGTGCTGCAGGCGCTCGGACCCGCGCTGCACGTCTCCGCGACGCCGCTCGCCGACGTCGTTGCGGCATCCGGGTGGGACTGGGGCGCGCCGGTCGTCCGCGTCGGGGCGGCCTGCGCCGCGCTCGGCGCGCTGCTCGCGCTCATCGCCGGCATCGGGCGCACGAGCCTCGCGATGGCGCGCGGGGGAGACCTGCCGGGATTCTTCTCGCGGATCCATCCGCGTACGCGCGTGCCGCACCGGGCGGAGATCGCGGTCGCGGCCGTCGTGCTCGCGATCCTTCTCGTCGCCGACCTGCGCGGCGCGATCGGCGTCAGCTCGTTCGGGGTGCTGCTGTACTACTTCGTGGCGAACCTCGCGGCGCTGCGTCAGGGAAAGACGGTGCGCCGGTACCCGCAGTGGCTGCAGGTCGCGGGCGCGATCGGGTGCGCGGGCCTGGCCGCACTGCTGCCGTGGCCGTCGGTCGTGGCGGGAGCGGCCGTGGTCGCGATCGGCGTCGTGATCCGCGGTGCCCGGCTCATCGCGGAGCGCCGCAGCGTCTGAGACCCACCGTGTCCCGCGTGATGCGGGAAAGCGGCAGTCGATCCCGCATCAATCGTGACACGGTCCGGAGGGCTCACGCCAGCGTCACGATGCGGGCCGTCGGATCCGGGGCCTCGTCCCAGAGGCCGGCCATGCCCGCGGCGACGTCGTCGACGACATCCGCGAGCTGATTCACCCGGAAGATGGTGCAGCCGCCGGCCTGCGGACGGTCGGCGTCGCGAGCCGATCTCGCGAATCCGTGCGCCACCGCCTGGATCCACGCCTCGATGGCTGCCTTGACGGCCGCGTAGTTCGCCCCGCCCGCGAGGGGGCGGGCGACCTGCACCGACGAGATCACGGCAACGCGTGCGGCAGGTGACGCCTCGAGCAGCGGCCACGCCGCGCGGCACGCATGGCGCACCGCGGTCAGCGCGACCGACAAGGCCCGCCAGTCCTCGTCGCTCTGACCGAGGATCCCGCCGCCGCCGCGCCATCCGCCGACCAGCGGGATCAGCCCGTCGAGGGAGCCGAGAGAACCGACGGCGTCATCCACCGCCGCGGCGTGCGAAAGATCGACCTCGACCACGTCGAACCCCGCGTCGGAGAAGCGGGCGATACCGAGGGAGCTCCTCCCGGCGACGACGACGCGCGCCCCGCGCTCCCGGAGAGCGTGCGCGATCGCCCATCCTGCGTCGGAGGTGCCGCCCGCCAGCAGTATCCGGCGATCGGCGAGCGTGCGCGTGTGCGTCATAGCGCCCATCCTCTCGCACGATCCGCCGGCACGGCGCCGGCATGACGCGCGACGGGCGTTCGCCCTAGACTGAGGGAGGGCCTCCCGGTCCGCCCATGCCCACCTTTTCAAGGAGTACATCCGTGGCACAGATCGAAGCAGTTGGCGCACGCGAGATTCTCGACTCGCGAGGCAACCCCACCGTGGAGGTGGAGGTCCTCCTCGAAGACGGCATCGTGCAGCGGGCGGCCGTGCCGTCCGGCGCATCGACCGGCGCGTTCGAAGCGTACGAGCTCCGTGACGGCGATGCGTCGCGCTACGGCGGCAAGGGCGTCACGAAGGCCGTCGAATCGGTCATCGACGAGCTCGGCCCGGCGATCGAGGGCCTCGACGCGAGCGACCAGCGCCTCGTCGATCAGGTGCTGAACGAGGTCGACGGCACCGACAACAAGAAGCGCGTCGGCGCGAACGCGATCCTCGGCGTGAGCCTCGCGGTCGCGAAGGCCGCGGCCGACAGCTCCGACCTGCCCCTGTACCGCTACGTCGGCGGCGCAAACGCCCACGTGCTGCCGGTTCCCGCGCTCAACGTCATCAACGGCGGCGAGCACGCCGACAACGGCATCGACATGCAGGAGTTCTTCCTCGTGCCGCACGGCGCCGACTCGTTCGCCGAGTCGCTGCGCTGGGGCGCCGAGACCTATCAGGTGCTGAAGAAGGAACTGCTCGCGGGCGGTTTCGCCACCGGCCTCGGCGACGAGGGCGGTTTCGCCCCCGACCTGCCGAGCAACCGCGCGGCGCTCGATTTCCTCATGTCGGCCATCGAGAAGGCCGGTTTCACACCCGGGACCGACATCGCGGTGGGCCTCGATGTCGCCTCGACCGAGTTCTTCTCGAACGGCACGTACACGTTCGAGGGCAAGGAGTGGACCGCGGAGCAGCTGACGGGCTACTACGAGGAACTGCTCGCGAACTTCCCGCTCGTCACGATCGAAGACGCGCTCGCCGAAGACGACTGGGACGGCTGGCAGGCCCTCACCGAGCGCATCGGCGACAAGGTGCAGCTCGTCGGCGACGACCTGTTCGTGACGAACCCCGAGCGCCTGAAGCAGGGCATCGACCGCGGTGTCGCGAACTCGCTGCTCGTCAAGGTGAACCAGATCGGCACGCTCACCGAGACGCTCGACGCGGTCTCGATGGCGCACTCCGCGAACTACACGGCGATGATGTCGCACCGCTCGGGCGAGACCGAAGATGTGACCATCGCCGACCTCGCGGTCGCCGTGAACTGCGGCCAGATCAAGTCCGGCGCGCCCGCGCGCAGCGACCGGGTGGCGAAGTACAATCAGCTTCTGCGCATCGAGGAGGAGCTCGGCGACGCGGCGACGTTCGCGGGCCGGGGCGCCTACCCCCGCTTCGCGGGCTGATCGCACACACGAACGCATTCACGAGAGGGGGAGCCGCATGGCACGACGGGCGGCTCCCCCTTCTCGTTCCCGCGCGCAGCTGAGCGCGCGGGAGTGGCTGGGCGGCATCCGGCTCTCGGGCTTCGCCGTCATCATGCTCGGACTGGTCATCATGGGCGCATTCATCCTGGTGCCCTCGGCGAGCTCATACATCGACATGCGTCAGCAGGTGGCGCAGGCCGAGGCGGGCGTCGAGCTGACCGAGCACGAGATCGCCGATCTCGAACGCGAACGCGACCGATGGCGCGACCCGGCGTTCATCACGAGCGAGGCGCGCGAACGGCTGTATTACGTCAAGCCGGGCGAGGTCGTCTATCTCATCGAAGACGATATCGAGCGCGATGACGCCGCGGAGCCGGAGCCCGTCGACGCCGATGTCGAGGAGGCGCGCGACGACTGGATGGGCACGATGCTCACATCGATCGTGACCTCGGGGCTCGCTCAGCAGGGCACATCCGGCGACTCGTCGCTGTTCCAATGAGAATCCCAGTGGCTCAGCGGTAGCCTCATGGCGTGACCACACCTCCGTTCGAAGCCGTGCGCGCGGCAGACATCCGCGTCGTGAGCGCGCAGCTGGGACGCGAGGCGCGCGGCGTCGTCGGGATCTCGGCGCGCTGCGCCTGCGGCAACCCGACGGTCGTCTCGACCGCGCCGCGCCTGCCGCAGGGAACGCCGTTCCCCACGTTCTACTACCTGACGCACCCGGCTGCCACGGCAGAGATGTCGAGGCTCGAGGCGGGCCAGATGATGGTCGAGATGAGCGCCCTCCTGGCGAGCGACGAGGCCGTGCGCGCGCAGTACGAGCGCGCCCATGACGCGTTTCTCGCCGACCGCGCGCAGTTCGGCGAGGTCGAGGAGATCGCGAACATCTCCGCGGGCGGAATGCCGACGCGCGTGAAGTGCCTCCATGCGCTCGCAGGCCATGCGCTCGCTGCCGGCCCCGGGGTCAACCCGATCGGTGATCTCGCGCTCGAACGGTCGGCCTGGTCGCCGGACCGCTGCGAGTGCGACGATCCGGGCGCCGCGCTGCGCGACGGCGTCGATGGGATCCCTGCGGGATGACGCGGGCTGCACGTCGCCGATCCGGTGCGGTCATCGCCGCGCTCGCGGTGGCGTGTGCTCTTGTCGCCCTGCCGCAGGCCTCGCTCGCTGCGACGAACGACGATGACGACGTCCCGGCATCCACATCTTCACCGTCGCCGACGCCGAGCCCCACGCCGACCCCGGATCCCGTGCGCTCCGCCGAGTACTGGCTGGAGCAGTACGGCATCGAGGAGGCGTGGGAGACCACGCGCGGCGAGGGCACGACGATCGCCGTGATCGACAGCGGCGTCGCGAGCGGCATCGAAGAGCTCGACGGCGCCGTGACCGGCGGTGCCGACATGTCGGGAGTCGGATCGTCCGATGGTCGCACCCCGCTCGGAAGCGACGTGCACACGCGCAGCCACGGCACCTGGGTGGCATCGCTCGCGGCCGCTCGCGGAACGGGAGAGGACGAGGGGATGATCGGCGTGGCCCCGGCCGCAGACATCCTCTCGGTGTCGATCGGATTCCAATCGGTCAGCGAGGTGCCGTTCGACCAGCAGGTCGCCGACGCCATCACATGGTCGGTCGACAACGGCGCCGACATCATCAACCTCTCGCTGACCCGCAACACCCTCGACT
>Ga0308157_10000955_pt1 | contig 71879 bp, 63 predicted proteins | sample PhyBR1_FD_201035 | JGI IMG/M metagenome (GOLD analysis project Ga0308157, IMG submission 201035) | Phyllosphere microbial communities from UC Gill Tract Community Farm, Albany, California, United States - DLSLB.R1 | ecosystem: Host-associated > Plants > Phyllosphere > Unclassified | place: USA...
GCTCAGAACCGCACCGAACTGTGGCGAGAGAGGTGAGAAGGGCTGGCGGAAGAGGGGAGGGGGCTGGCGAGAGGGGTGTCCGGGGCTGGAGGAAGAGGGGAGGGGGCTGGCGGGAGGGGTGAGGGGGCTGGCGGGAGGGGCTGGGGTCCCCGGCCGGGAGGGGAGCTGATCACCCTCCCGGCCAGGAAGCTCGGGGGGTGGGAGGGTCAGGACAGGTGCTGGCCGAGCTCCTTCATCAGGATCGAGAAGGAGATCGCGCCCGGGTCCGGGGTGCCGACCGACTTCTCGCCGAGCACGCGGGCACGGCCCAGGGTCGCGGTGATCTCGGCGGTGGCGTCGGCGGCCTGGCGGGCCACGGCCGCGGCCTGCAGGATGGCCTCGGCCGCGTTCTCGCCGGTGAAGGCCTTCGCGAGCTCCTCGCGGAAGGGCACGGCGGCGTCGACCATGGTCTTGTCGCCCACCTGGGCGCCGCCGAGGCGCTGGACCGCGTCGATCCCGGCGTCGACCGCGTCGACGACGGTGCGCGCGCCCGCCCCGGACTGGTCGTCGTAGACGGCGCCGGCCGCGATGAGGGCCGCGCCCCAGAGCGCACCGGAGGTGCCGCCGGCCGACTCGGACCAGGCCTCCCCGGCGCGGACCAGCAGGGTGCGGGCCCCGGCACCGTCCTGGAGCGCCTGCCGCGCGGCGGCCGCCGCGCCCTTGGAGCCGTAGGCCATTCCCTGCCCGTGGTCGCCGTCGCCCGCGATCGCGTCGATGCGGCCCAGCTCCGCCTCCTCGCGCACGCACACGCCCTCGAAGAGGTCGAGCACCGCGGAGACCTTCTCGGCGACCGCGCGGGACTCGCTGCTCGCGGCGGGGGTCTCGTCGGCCCCGGCCTCCCAGAACGTGGTCCTGCGCGGGCGCTCGACGGCCGGCATGGCGCCGCGGTGGAGGGCGGGGGTGTCGACCGGGGCGAGCCAGTGCTGCTCGAGCTCCTCGTCGAGGAAGACCAGGGTGAGCGACAGCCCGGCCATGTCGAGGCTGGTCACGAGCTCACCGACCTCGGGGCGGACCGGGGTGATTCCCGCGTCCTCGAGCAGCGCGGCGACCTTCGCGTAGACGACGAAGAGCTCCTCGTACTTCACGGTGCCGAGGCCGTTGACGAGCACCGCGGCGCGGCCCTGGTAGCCGCCGTCGCCGCGTTCGGGCTGCTCGGCGAGGACGCCCTCGACCAGCAGGGTCGCGATCTCCTCCGCGGTGCCGATGGGCTCGTCGCGCACGCCGGGCTCGCCGTGGATGCCCAGCCCCACGCCCATCTGCCCGTCGGGCACGTGGAAGAGGGCGCCCGGCGCGCCGGGGAGGGTGGGGCCGTCGAAGGCGACGCCGAAGGAGCGGGTGGCGTCATTGGCCTTCCAGGCGAGGCGCTCGGCTTCGGCGAGGTCCGCACCGGCCTCGATCGCGGCGCCGGCGATCTTGAAGACCGGCAGGTCGCCGGCGATGCCGCGGCGGTCGCGGTGGTTCTCGGGGGTGTTGGAGACGATGTCGTCGCTGACCTTCACGATCCGCACGTCGATGCCCTCGGCGCGCAGCTTCTCCGCCGCGGCGCCGAAGTGGAGCACGTCTCCGGCGTAGTTGCCGAAGCCGAGGATCACGCCGCCGCCGTTCTCGGCGTTGCGGGCGACGGAGTACACCTGGGAGGCCGAGGGGGAGGCGAACACGTTCCCGCACGGGGCGCCGTGGCCCAGGCCGGGTCCGACCCAGCCGGCGAAGGCGGGATAGTGGCCGGAGCCGCCGCCGATCACGAGGGCGGGCTGGCCCGCAGGGGTCTCGGTCGCACGGACCACGCCGCCGTGGACCACGGCCACGTGGTCGGGGTGGGACAGGGCCAGGCCCTGGACCGCGTCGGCGGCGAAGGCGGCCGGGTCGTTGAAGAGGTACGTCATCGTGGATTCCTCCGGGAGCTGCCGTGCGGGGGTCGACGGCGCGGGGTCGTGGGGAGCCGGGCGCTCGACGCCGCAGCAGAACTATCCTATAGGAAATGTCAGGGGTCGGGCAGGGCGTCCCCGCCCGACCCCTGATCATGTGGTGTCCCGCGGTGCGGGCGGAACCTTTCGGGGCCTGGTCAGACCACCAGCCACACCAGCGAGAGCACGACCATGCTCGCGAAGCCCAGGATCGTGGTCATCACGGTCCAGGTGCGCAGCCCGTCGGCCACCGAGAGGCCCAGGAACTTCGTGGCGATCCAGAAGCCCGAGTCGTTGATGTGGGAGAGGGACAGCGAGCCCAGGCCGATCGCGAGGATGATCAGCACGATCTGCATCGGGGAGTAGTCCCCGGCCAGCACCGTGCCCTGCACGATGCCCGCGGCCGACAGCGTCGCGACCGTGCCGGAGCCCTGCGCGACCTTGAAGGCGAGCGCGACCAGGAAGGCGAGCAGCAGGATCGGCACGCCCGCGTCCAGGAGCAGCCCGGAGACCGCGTCCCCGACCCCGGTCTCGGTGAGCACCTTCGCGAAGACGCCGCCCGCGCCGGTGACCAGGATGACGATCGCGGCCGGGCCGAGCGCGCCGTCCATGACCTCGCTGATCTGGGTGCGGCCCCAGCCGTGCATGATCCCCAGCAAGTACATCGCCGCGAGTGTCGCGACCAGCAGCGCGAAGGCGGGGGCGCCGATGAAGGCGACCGTGTTCGCGGCGGCGGAGCCCTTCTCGAAGAGCAGCTCGCCGATGGTGCCGGCGGCGATCATGAGGATCGGCAGCAGGATCAGGGTGATCACCAGACCCGCCGGGGGACGGCGGGTGGAGGCGGCGGGGTCCGTCTCGGCGATGGCCGTGGCGGTGCCTGCGCCGGAGGGCCCGCCGACTGCGCCGGAGGGCCCGTCGACCGAGGAGCCGAGCCCGCCGACCGAGGCGCTCGCCCCGTCGGCCGCCGTGCCCGCACCGCCGGCCGAGGCGCCGACCGCGGCGGTCGAGCGGCCGAAGGAAGCCGCACCGGTGGAGGCGTACTTCTCCTCGATCTCTCGCGAGAGGACGACGACGCGGGAGGTCAGCTTCCTGCCGACCGCGTGGACGAGCACGCACATCGGGATCGCGAGCACGATCCCGGAGAGGGTCACCAGACCCATCAGGTCCTCGCCGAGCAGCGTCGTGGAGCCGACGATGCCCGGATGCGGCGGGACGGTGTTGTGGATGAACACCATGAACACCGCCACCGGCATGCCGATCGCGACCGGGCCGCGCTGCCCGGCCGCCTTCGCGAAGGCGAAGATGATCGGGACCAGGATGATGAAGGCGACGTCGAAGAAGATCGGGATCGCGATGAGTCCCGAGGCGATCAGCAGTGCCTGGGCGAGGCGCTTCTCGCCGAGCATGCGCGCGGCGGCGTGGGCGATCACCTCGGCGCCGCCGGTGCGCTCGATGATGCCGCCGAGCATCGCGCCGAGCCCGACCAGCAGGGCGACGCTGCCGAGGGTGCCGCCCATGCCCTCGATCATGAGGGGGACGACGTCCTGGACGGGGATGCCGCCGGCCAGCGCGGTGAGCACGGCGACCAGGAGCAGCGAGACGAAGGCCGGCCACTTGAGCTTGATGACGGTGAACAGCAGGATCGCGATCGCGCCGGCGGCGATGCCGACGAGGAGAAGGGGGTCCATCGGAACCTCTCTGGACGGGCCGGGGAGGTCGTCAGCGACCGTCCCGGCAGGTGGATGTGCCGGTCAGCGCTCGATCTTGTCGAGGTTGAGCATCTGGGCGAGCACGGTGTCGAGCTCCTCGTCGTCCCAGACCTTCGTCCAGTCGGGCTTGATGATGGACTCGCGGCCGTAGTCCATGGCGCGCAGGCACGCCTCGGAGAACGGGTTCGAGCCGCGCAGCGCGTTGGTGAGCGAGATGAAGATGTGCCCGTAGAACAGGGCCTTCACGGCCTTCTCGGGGATGCCGACCTCGTTGATCGCGTGGTCCATCGAGTCCTTGAGGAACTGGCCGATCATGCAGCCGGTGGTCTCCACCAGGGTGGGCTCGAGCTGGGCGAGCTGCTTGATCGTCACCCAGTGCACGTCGATCACGGGGGCGTAGATCGCGCGGATGACCTTCGCCGTGAGCTCCTGGATCCGCTCGTCCCCGCCCTCGTAGGCGGCCACGACCTCCTGCGGGGCGGCGATGCCGCCGAAGGTGTCCGCCCACTCCTCGGGCGTGGTGCGCTCGAGGAAGACCGACGGGTGGGCCGGGTGCGCGCAGGCCTGGTGGACGCCCTCGCGCTCGGCGAGCAGGCCCGCGTAGGCGGCGGCGGGGTCGAGGGTCAGCAGCACCGAGCCCTCCTTCATCAGCGGCACGGCCTGCTCGGAGAGCGTCCCGAGGATGACGTCGGGGACCGCGAGGATGACGACGTCTGCGGCCGCGGCGGCGTCCTCGAGGGTGCTGACCTCGCGGCCGAGCTCCTTCAGGCGCTGCTGGCCGGCCTCGGAGGCCTCGACGTAGTGGATCGGTGCGTCGGTGAGGTCGAGGTTGTTCGAGACGCGGGTGCCCATCTTCCCGGCCGCGCCGACGACGGCGACGGTGATCGAGGGGTCGAGCTCCACGGTCTTGCCGTACAGGGGGTTCAGTTCCTTGCTGCTGGTCATCGGTGACTCCTTCTGGTGGGGCGACGCGGTGTCGCGGGTGGGGTGCGGCGGGGCCGCGGGGCGGTGCGACACGGAGTCGCGGGGGCCGGTGGTGGTCGGGGCGGGCCGACGGGGTCTCCCTCGGCCGACGGGTCAGGCGGCCGACGGGCGGTGCTGCTCGCGCCACTCGCGCAGGCCGGCGAGGGTGCGGTCGGTCCACTCGCGCTCGGCCCCGAGCGTGGTGGCGAGGTCGCCCTGCCAGGGCAGCCAGTGCTCGACGATCGCGCTCGGGGCACGGCCGTCGGCGTAGACGCTGGTGAGCTCGTGGTCGAGGTCGAGCAGGCCCTCGCCGAGCGGGGCGCCGGAGTAGGTGAAGCCCACCCAGCCCTCCTGGCGGGCGAAGGCGAAGTCCTTCACGTGCAGGTTCACGGTGCGCGGCGCGCAGGCCCCGACCACGTCCTTCGGATGTTCGAGCGCGGAGACGCAGTTGGCGGGGTCCAGGCAGATGCCCACGTGCGGTGAGTCCAGCTCCTCGACGATGCCGAGCAGGGTCCGGGTGGGGACCTGCTCGTAGGTCTCCAGCGCCAGGGTGACGCCGACGGACTCGAGCCGGGGGAGCGCGGCGCGCAGCTCGGCGACCGCGGCCTCGGGGCCCGCCTCGATCTCCTGTGCCTGGATCATCGAGCGCAGGGTGCGCGCGCCGAGTGCACCGGCGATCTCGAGGTAGCGGCCGAGGTGGTCGCGGCCGATCGTGCGGGTGCCCAGCTCGAGCTCGACGCCGAGGAGCTCTGCCCGCTCGCGCAGGTCCTGCAGAGCACTCGTGCCCAGCGCCTCGATGCGCGGGTCGTCGCAGATCTGGAAGACCTCGCAGCCCAGGCGCGCGGCGCGGTCGATCATCCCCGGGATGTCGAGGGGGTCGGGGTTGCGCTCGGAGAACTCCCAGAACAGGGAGTAGGTGCCGATGCCGATCTTCATTGTCCGGGGACTCCGTCGTGGTCGCGAGGCGCGGCGGCTCGGATGCCGCGCCGTCGGGGGTGGCTGTCGGAGACACAGTAGGCCGAGAATCCAGTACCGGTCAACCGGTTGGCCAAGAAGGGCGGCGGAGAGGCGCGCCAGAGAGCATCCCGTCCGAGGTGGAGGAAAGAGGGGGAGGTTCCGACAGCTCGGACGGGATGGCCGTCGATGGTGCCGGGTGTGCCTGCCGTGCTGATCGGCCGGGGCCGCCAGGGGTCAGTCGCCGGCGGGCTCTTCGGCGGCGCGCAGGATCCGCTCCCGGGCCGTGACCATGTGGGCGATCATCGCCGAGGCCGCGCGGTCGCCGTCGTGCGCCTCGAGCGCCTCGAGGATCGCGGAGTGCTCCTCGACGGCGGCGCGCATGTCCTCGAGCTTGTACACGGAGCGGTCGTTGTAGACGCGCAGCAGCTGCCGGCTGACCGCGAGCAGGTCGGTGACGATCGGGTTGCCCGCCGCCGCGCCGAGGACGGCATGGAAGGCCGCATCGGCGGTGACGAAGGTGTCGAGGTCCCGGTAGCCCTCGCGCATCCCGTCGAGGGACTCGTGCAGCGCCGTGACCTGCTCGGCGTCGACCCGCTCGGCGGCCAGGCGCGCGCAGTAGCTCTCGAGGCCGGCGCGGAGCTCCATCAGCTGGTCGGTGCTGCGCTCGCCGATCATGAGGCCCCAGCTGAGGGACTGGGGGAGCAGCTCGCTCGCGCTGCCGCGCAGGTACGTGCCGGAGCCGGGGCGCACGTCGACGATCCCGAGGATCTCGAGCGCCGCGAGCGCCTCGCGCACGGCCGAGCGGCCCACGCCGAGGGCGGTGGCGAGCTGCCGCTCCGGGGGCAGGCGCGTGCCGGGCTCGAGGTCCCCGCCCGTGAACAGCTCGAGCATCCTGCCCGCGACGCCGGAGACCGGGGTGCCGGCGGGGACGGCCGACAGCGCCGCGGCGAGCGAGTCGGAGGTGCTGTCGGAGAAAGCGGGCATGGCAGGAAAGGTACCAAGGAGGAGGGGATCCGTCCCGTCGGGTTCCCCCCGATCCATAGTTCCTATAGGATCGATGACACGTGTGATCCCGTGAAAGGACGACGATGTTCACCGCAGAGAACTGGCCGATCGGCGCCAACATGCTCTCGTTCGGCTCCCGCACCGCCGACGGCACCCCCACGCTCGAGGCCTCCTCGAGCGTCTGGGCCTCCCAGCTGCGACAGGTCAAGGAGCTCGGCGTCGACCAGATCGACCCCACCGACGCCTGGCTCCCGCTGGCGAAGCTGAGCGACGAGCGCGTCGAGGAGTTCCGCCGGGTGCTCGACGGCGAGGGACTGACCCTGTCCTCGATCTCCATGACCCGCAACTCCGTCGTCGACGTCGACAGCGGCGAGGAGAACCTCCGCGATGCGCACCGCTTCATCGAGCTCGCCCCGAGCTTCGGCGTCACCGTCGTGAACACCGGGTTCATGCAGGCGCTCACCGAGGAGCAGTCCCGCGCGATCTGGTTCTGGCTCGCCGACGGGCACGTCGACGACCCGGCCCTGCGCGACCTCGCCATCGAGCGCGTGCGCACCCTGGGCGATGCCGCGGCGGCGCAGGGCATCCAGCTGAGCCTCGAGATGTACGAGGACACCTACATCGGCACGGCCGACGAGGCCGTCGCGTTCCTGCGCGACGTCGACCACGAGGCCGTGGGCCTGAACCCCGATCTCGGCAACCTGGTGCGCCTGCACCGCGAGGTCGAGCCGTGGCAGGACATGTTCGAGAAGGTCCTGCCGCACTCGAACTTCTGGCACATCAAGAACTACACGCGCGACCTCGACCCGGCCACGGGTGCCTACTCCTCGGCGCCGATGCCGCTGAAGTACGGCTACATCAACTACCGCCAGGTCATCCGCCGCGCCCTCGACCTCGGCTACACCGGCCCCTTCTGCTGCGAGCACTACGGCTCCGACTCCCTCGGCGTGATCGCCGAGAACGTCCAGTACATCCGCCAGGTCCTGACCTCGGCGCTCGCCGAGGCCGCCTGAGCCCCCGCACCGATCCACCGTTCGAAGGAGAACCCCATGACCCTCGAGATCACCCGCATCCAGCCCTTCCCCGAGGAGCGCACGGTCGTCGTCACCGGCGCCGGTGCCGAGCGCGGCATCGGCCGACGCGTCGTCCGCAAGCTCGTCGCCGACGGCTGGAGCGTCGCCGCGGCCGACATCGACGGACCCGCCGTCGAGGCCTTCGCCGCGCAGCTGGGCGACGAGATCCCCGCCGAGTCCGGGCAGAAGGTGCTCGGCGTCGGCATCGACGTGGCGGACCCCGAGTCCGTCGAGGCCGGCTTCGATCGCATCGATCGCGAGCTGCCGCAGCTCGTGGCGCTGGTGAACCTCGCCGGCATCCCCTCCCCGCAGCCGCTCATGGAGATCACCCCGGAGAGCTGGGACCGGGTCATGGACGTCAACGCCAAGGGTGCGCTGCTGATGACCCAGGCCGCGGCCCGCCGCATGATCGACGGCGGCGTGGGCGGGCGCATCGTGAACACCGCCTCGATCACCGCCCTCGACGGCGGCGGCACCTTCTCCAAGACCGGCTACGCCGCGGCGAAGGCCGCGGTGCAGGGGCTGACCCGCGGCACCGCGCGAGAGCTCGGCGCGCACGGCATCACCGCCAACGTCATCCTGCCCGGCCCGATCGACACCGACATCATGGGCGGGACCCTCACCGAGGAGCGCAAGGAGGGGATGAGCTCGAACATCCCGCTGCAGCGCGTGGGCCAGCCCGAGGAGGTCGCCGGCCTCATCGCGTTCCTCGTCGGCGAGGACTCGAGCTTCGTCAGCGGCACCTCGATCAACGTCGACGGCGGCAAGCACATGCACTGAGCCGGGCTCCCCGCACCGCGCGTGCGCCGGAACCGCCGGCGCACGGGCGGAGAGCAGCGGAGAGGCGCTCACCTCCTCCTTCGCTGCTGACCTTTCCTGTTCGACACAGGAGCGACGGCAGGTCCCCGGGAAGGGACCTGCGGCTCCTGGACCCCTTTGGAGGACGACCATGCCCGCATCCGCCCCCCGCATCGCCATGACCTTCGGAGACTTCTCCGGCATCGGCCCCGAGCTCGCCGTGCGCCTGCTCGCGGACCCGAAGAACCTCGAGGCCGCCCGCATCTCCGCTCTCGTCTCGCCGGCCGAGCTCGCCGCGGCCTCGGCGGCAGCCGGCGTGGAGGTCCCCGTCGCCGACGAGCCGACCACCGGCGCGGTCCATCTCGTCGGCTCCGACCTGCAGGACATCGCGGTGCCGCTGCGCGAGACCACCCTCGAGGCCGGCACCCGTGTGATCCGCGATCTCGAGAAGGCGCTGGACATGTTCCAGGCCGGCGAGGCCGACGCGATCATGTTCCTTCCCCTGAACAAGACCTCTCTGCACCTCGCCGGCATGCGCGAGGAGGACGAGCTGCGCTGGTTCGCCAAGAAGCTCGGCCACACCGACTTCACCAGCGAGGTCAACGTGATCCCGGGCCTGATCACCTCCCGCGTCACCTCCCACATCCCGATCTCCGAGGTCGCCGCCCACATCAGCGCCGGACGCGTGCGCCAGGCCATCGGCCTCCTGCGCGACGTGGTCGCCGGCTCCGGTGTCGGGTCCCCGCGCCTGGCGGTCGCCGCCCTGAACCCGCACGCGGGGGAGAACGGCCAGTTCGGCCGCGAGGAGATCGACCACATCCGTCCCGGCGTCGAGCTGGCGCGCGAGGTCGACGGGATCGACGTCTCCGGCCCCTTCCCGAGCGACACGATCTTCATCAAGGCCCGCGACGGCCAGTACGACGGCGTCGTCACGATGTACCACGACCAGGGACAGATCGCGATGAAGCTCATCGGCTTCTCCGACGGGGTGACCGTGCAGGGCGGGCTCCCCGTCCCGGTCACGACCCCTGCCCACGGCACCGCCTACGAGATCGTCGGCCAGAACGTCGCGAGCATCGGCCCCAGCCAGCGGGCCTTCGACATCGCCGTGGGGCTCGGGCAGCAGACCGCGGAGCGCGTCCGAGGCTGACGCGCGGCGGGTTCGACGGGACCGGCGGCCGCCGCGGCGCCCTCCGGTCCCGGACCACGCCATGGGAAAGGAATGACGATGACGTCACGAGCACGATGCATGGCCGCGATGGCGGCGGGCGCCCTCCTCCTCGCAGGGTGCTCACAGGGCAGTCAGGGCAGCGGGGAGGACACCGGCAGGAACGGGGAGTACCACCCGTCGGGCACGGTCAAGATGGTCGTCGCCATGGCCCCCGGAGGGGGCAGCGACAGAGCCATGCGGGTCATGTCCGAGGCCATCAACGAGAACGCCGAGGGGTACAACACCGTCGTCGAGAACCGGGAGGGCGGCGGCGGAGCCGTCGGCTGGTCCTACGTCTATGGCTTGGACGGAGAGCCCGGCAACCTGGTGAAGGCGGAGAGCGCGATCAACACCCTGCCGCTCCAGGAGGGTGTCGAGCTCCCGTGGACCTACGAGGACTTCACCCCCATCGCCCTGTTCGGCGAGGACACGCGGATGATCGTCGCTCCCTCGAGCTCGGAGATGGACACCTGTGCCGACCTCGCAGCGAGCCGCGACCTGGCGATCGGCAACAGCGGCACGTACGGCGCCGACGGCATGGCGATCCACCACCTCGAGCAGGCGGGCATGCAGGCGAACAAGGTCCCCTACGGCTCGACCGGCGAGGTGATGACGGCGCTCCTGGGTGGTCAGATCGCCGCGGCGCCGGCGAGTGCCGCCTCCGCCAAGCCCTATGTCGCCAGCGGTGACCTGAAGGCCCTGTGCACCTTCAGCGAGGAGCGGTTCGAGGACGACGTCCTGGGCGACGTGGAGACCGCGGAGGAGCAGGGCATCGACGGGTCCGTCGTCCTGTGGCGCGGCGTCCTCGCACCGCCGAACATCTCCGATGCCGCGCAGGACTTCTGGATCGAGGAGTTCAGGAGGGCGGCGGAGACGGACGTCTACCACGAGTACATCGAGGAGGACATGCTCATCGAGAAGCAGCTCTACGGCGAGGAGTTCGCCGCCTACCTCGACGAGCACGACGCGGAGATCCGGGAGTACTTCGAATGACCACCAGCGAACCCGGCAGCGACGTCAGGCAGGCGCGCCGCAGCGTCCTCGTCTCCTACGGCGTCATCACCGTCCTCGGCGCAGCAGGATTCGCGCTGTCGTTCCAGTACGACTTCTTCCGATACGGCGACCAGGTGGGTCCCGGATTCCTGCCGCGCATCGTGGCCGCGATCATCGTCCTCCTCGGCCTCGCTCTCATGGTCCAGGAGGTGCGGGTGGGCTCGATCCTGCGCGGCGATTCGGGCGTGGACGATGAGTCCGCAGAGCAGCGGACCAGCCCCCGGAAGCTCGTCGTGGTGTTCGGTCTGATCATCCTGGCAGTCCTGGTGACGCCGGTGCTCGGGCTGATCCCGCCGCTCGTCGCACTGGTGGCCGCGCTGACCCTGGGTGTCGAGCGCAAGCCTCTCGTGCCCTCCCTGATGCTGACGGCCGGCGCGGCACTGGTGGCGTGGGGTCTGTTCGTCGCCGTGCTGCGGGTCCCGGTGCCGATGGGGCTGTTCGAAGGAGTTCTGTCGTGATCGACAACCTGGTGATGGGATTCGAGGCGGCGCTGACCCTCGACAACCTGCTCTGGTGCTTCATCGGGGTGCTCGCGGGCACCGTGATCGGCATCCTCCCCGGCCTCGGCTCCGCGACCGGCGTCGCGATCCTCATCCCGCTGACCCTCACGCTGGACCCGCTCACCGCGCTGATCATGCTGGCGGGGATCTATCACGGGTCGCAGTACGGGGCCACGATCACCGCGATCCTCATCGCGACGCCCGGCGAGGCATCCTCCGTGGTGTCGACGCTCGACGGCTATCAGATGGCCCGGAAGGGGCGTGCCGGGCAGGCGTTGGCGATCTCCGCGCTCTCGGCGTTCACCGCCTCGATCGTCACCGTGCTGCTGCTGTTCACGCTCGCGCAGGTCTTCGCGGACATCGCCGTCGGGTTCGGCCCGGTCGAGATCATGGCGATCATGCTGCTCGGCTTCGCGACGATTTCGATGTTCTCGTCGGGGAACGTCCTGCTCGGGATGGCGATGTGCGCCGTCGGCGTGCTCCTGGGAACTGTCGGCATCGACATGGGCACGGGAGTGGCGAGGTACACGTTCGGCAGCGTCGACCTGTTCTCCGGGATCCCCTTCGTCGAGGTGATGATCGGGCTGTTCGCCCTCGGGGAGGTGCTGAACCAGCTGGGGCAGGGCCAGCCCAAGCCCATCCGGGCTCGGTTCCGTGACCTGCTGCTGACCAAGGACGACGTCAAGAGGGCGGTCATGCCGACGGTGCGCGGGACCGGGATCGGCTTCGGCCTGGGGATCCTCCCGGGCGCCGGCTCCACCCTCGCCTCGTTCCTGGCCTATGGCACCGAGAAGCGCTTCTCGAAGCACCGCAGGTCCATGGGGAAGGGGGCCATCGAGGGCGTGGCGGCACCGGACGCGGCCACCAGCGCCGCAGCGAACGGAGCCTTCATCCCGACCCTGGTCCTCGGCGTCCCGGGCGGCGCGACGACCGCGGTGCTCCTCGGTGCCTTCCTGCTGTACGGGATCACGCCGGGCCCGCTGCTGTTCGATGATGAGCCGAGGCTCGTCTGGGGGCTCCTGGTCTCGTTCCTCATCGGGCACCTGCTGCTGCTCGTGCTGAACCTGCCGCTCGCTCCCGTCTTCGCCCAGCTCCTGCGCCTGCCGTACTCGTACCTCTACCCGCTGATCATCTTCACGGCGCTGATCGGCGCGTTCGCCGTCGCGAACAACACCTTCAGCCTCTGGGTCGTCGTCGTCTTCGGGATCGTCGGCTTCCTCATGAAGCGGATCAACTTCCCGATCGCGCCCCTGGTGCTGGGACTGGTGATCGGTCCCCTGTTCGAGAAGGCGCTCGTGCAGTCCTCGGCGCTCGGAGGCGGCGACCTGGCCTCGGTGATCCTCGCGAGCCCGACGGCGGTCGGCATCCTCGCGGCGGCGCTCCTGCTCCTGGTCGTCCCTCCCGTCTACAGCCTTCTGCGCGGTCGCTCGCGTCAGGGAATCGCGACCGCGGAGGATCTGGTGAGGACGGGCGGCGATGACGAGCGCTGACGCCGCCGCACCGGATCGCATGGTTTCCAAGATCCAATAGGATCGGTAGACTCGAGCCACGAGCCCGTCCGGGACGCCTCAGGGCCCCGGAGGGTGGCAGCGACGGCGCCCTCGTCCGACGGGCGCCCCGGACGAAGGAGTTCCCCCGTATGACCATCTCGACCGTCACCATCGTCGGCGCCGGATACATGGGCGGCGGCATCGCCCAGGTCCTCGCCATCGCCGGCTTCGACGTGACCATCGCCGACGTCAGCATCGAGAACGCGAACGCCTCCCTGGAGCGACTGCAGCGCGAGGCGCGCGAGTTCGAGGAGCAGGGCCTGTACTCGCCCGGCTCCGCCGACCTCGTCGCGAAGAACATCTCCGCCGGCAAGAGCCTCGAGGACGCCGTGGCCGACGTCGACTTCGTCGAGGAGGCCGTCTTCGAGCGCCTCGACGTCAAGCGCGACGTGCTCGCGACGATCTCCGAGCACGCCCGCCCCGACGCGATCATCGGCACCAACACCTCGACCATCCCGGTCAAGGAGCTGGTCAGCGCGGTGACGAACCCCGAGCGCTTCCTCACCGTCCACTTCTCCAACCCCGCCCCCTTCATCCCGGGCGTCGAGCTCGTCGCCGGGGAGGCCACCACGGCCGAGACCGTCGCCGCGGTCAAGGAGCTGCTGGAGAGGTCCGGGAACCAGGGGGCGCAGGTCGCCGACACTCCCGGCATGGTGCTCAACCGCCTCCAGTACGCGCTGCTGAAGGAGGCGACCTCCATCGTCGAGGAGGGCGTCGCGACCGCCGATGACGTGGACACCATCGTCCGCACCACCTTCGGGTTCCGCCTGGGCTTCTTCGGCCCCTTCGCGATCGCCGACCAGGCGGGCCTGGACATCTATGCGAACTGCTTCGTGACCTTCGAGGACGCCTTCGGGGACCGGCTCGCGACCCCGAAGATCCTCACCGACTCCGTGGCCGCGGACCGCAAGGGCGTCAAGAACGGCAAGGGCCTGCTCGGCGACTACGACGAGGCCACCGCCGCGGAGCTCATCGCCTACCGCAACAAGGCCTACGCGAAGATGTCGCAGCTCCTGGCCGAGCTCGGCCCTGCTCCGACGGCGACCCCGACCGAGGGCTGACCCTCCTGCGCCGGCCCCCGCCGGCACGCACCACCCACCCCTTCACCTCACCCGCCGGGCCCTGCCCGTCGTCCGGGCATCGCCGCCCGGGGCCCGCGCCGAGCGCCCGGGGCCCGGGCGACGTCCCGGGCCCAGGGCGCTCCTGCGTCCACCGGCCCGGGCCGTGCCCCGGCACCGCCCCGTGCGGCGCCGGAGCCACGAGCCCCCGACCCCGGCCCGTCCCACCCCTGGAGACACTTCCGTGGAAGACCTCGTCCTCGCCGACCGTCCGGTCTGGCTGCTCCTCACGATCGCGGTCGTCGCGATCGCCGTCCTGCTGTTCCTCATCATCAAGACACGCCTGCACGCCTTCTTCTCCCTGCTGATCGTCGCCGTGCTCACCGGGCTCGCCGCCGGCATCGGCGTGGCCGACGTGATCGACGTGGTCATCGGCGGCTTCAGCTCGACCGTCGGCACGGTCGCCCTGCTGGTCGGCTTCGGCGCCGTGCTGGGCCGGCTGATCGAGATCACCGGCGGGGCGCAGGTGCTCGCCGACAAGATGCTCGCCACCTTCGGCGAGAACCGGGCGCCGCTGGCGCTCTCCGTCGCCTCCCTGCTCTACGCCTTCCCGATCTTCCTGGACGCCGGCTTCATCGTGATGCTCCCGGTCATCTACACCGTCGCCCGGCGGCTTGGCGGCTCGTTCATGCTGTACGTGCTGCCCTCGATCGCGTCGTTCATGATGATGCACGCGCTGCTGCCCCCGCACCCCGGCCCCACCGCCGCCGCGACCGTGATGGGCGCCGACGTGGGCCTGGTGATCGTGGTCGGCCTGCTGATCGGCCTGCCCACCTGGTACTTCGGCGGCTACCTGGTCGCCCGCGTGATCGCGAGGCGCTATCCCGACACCCCGGTGCCGGCCCTGCTCGGCGAGCCGCGCGAGGTCCCGGTCGAGGAGCGTCCCGCCTTCGGCGCGATCCTGCTGGTGCTGCTGATGCCGCTGGTGCTGATCTTCTTCAACACCGGGCTGTCCACCTTGGAGGCATCCGGCTCGGTCACCGACCAGAACATCTTCTTCCAGCTCTCGCGCCTGATCGGTGCGACGCCGGTCGCGATGGCGCTGTCGGCGCTGGTGGCGATGCTGGTGCTGTTCGTCGTCCCCCGTCGGCGCGCCGGCAAGCCCGTCGGCGGGCTGCTCGAGGAGCTCGTGGACGACGCGCTCGCCCCCGTCTGCTCGATCATCCTGATCACCGGCGCCGGCGGCGCCTTCGGCGCCATCCTCACCGAGACCGGGATCGGCGGCGAGGTCGCCGCCGGCCTGGACGCGATGGGGCTGCCGCTGATCATCGCCGCGTACCTGGTGACGATGGCGATGCGCATCGCGCAGGGCTCCGCGACCGTCGCCGCCACCACCGGCGCCTCGATCATGGCGCCGGCGATCATGGCCGGGGACTTCGGCGCGATCGCGGTCGCCGCGGTCGTGATCGCGATCGGCGCCGCCTCCATCGGCTGGTCGCACGTGAACGACTCCGGCTTCTGGCTGATCGGCAAGTTCTGCGGCTTCGACACCATCACCACGTTCAAGACCTGGTCTCTGGTGGGCACGACGATCTCGCTGCTCGGCTTCGCGCTGTCCTCCCTCGTCTTCGTGATCGCCGCGTAGGCGCCGCAGGTCGATCTGACAGGGTGGGAGCGGGACCCCGACGCTCCTGCTCCCGCCCTGCCGTCGCCCGGCTCCCCGACCGCCCTGCACCCCGCCCGTCCTGCTCCCCGCCCGCCCTGCTCCGCCCCTGGAAGAAGGCCCCGTGACCGCCATCGCGCCCGCCGACCGTCGCCTGCTGATCCTCGACGACGACCCCACCGGCTCGCAGTGCGTCGCCGGGATCGACGTCGCCTTCGACCTCGACCCGGCGATCCCCGTCGGCGTCCTGGCCGAGCCCGGCAGCGCCTGCTTCGTCCTGACGAACACGCGCGCCCTGGACGAGGCGGAGGCGGTCGCGCTGAACCGTCGGGCCCTTGCGGGGGTGCTCGACGGGGGAGTGCCCGCGGCGGGGCTGCACGTCGTCTCCCGCTCCGACTCGACCCTTCGCGGCCACGTGATCGCCGAGCCGCTCGCGATCGCCGACGAGCTGGGGGCGCACGGCATCGACGTCGACGCCTTCGTGCTCTGCCCCGCCATGCTCGAGGCCGGCCGCTTCACCGAGGACGACATCCACTACGCCACGGTCGACGGGAAGGCCGTCGAGGTCGCGGAGACCGACTTCGCCCGCGACGCGACCTTCGGCTATTCCACCTCCGACCTGCGCTCCTTCCTCGAGGAACGCTCCGACGGAGCGGTGCGCGCGGGCGAGGTCCTCTCCCTCTCCCTCGCCGACATCCGCGAGGGCGGGCCGACCCGGGTGCGGGAGATCCTCGCCGACGCACGGAGCCGGACCTGGGTGGTCGTCAACGCCACCGAGTACGCCGACCTCGAGGTCGTCGCCGAGGCGATGGCGAGCCTGGAGGCGGAGGGCCGCAGCTTCGTCACCCGCTGCGCCCCCTCCTTCGTGCGGCCGCTCGTCGGGCAGCACGGCGCGGAGGTGGTGGGCCCCGACGCGATCACGATCCCCGCAGGCCGCCTCGAGCACGGCCTCGTCGTCGTCGGCTCCCACGTGGGGCTGACCACCGCGCAGCTGCGCGCCGTCCAGGCCCGCGGCACCCTCGCCGAGGTCGAGATCCATGTCCCCTCCGTGCTCGACGAACGGCGCGAGCAGCACCTCACCGAGGTCGCCGCGCAGGTGAGGGACACCTTGAACGGCTCGGACTGCGTGGTCTACACCAGCCGCGACCTCGTGCGCACCGACGACCCCGCCGAGTCCCTCGCCATCGCCCGCAGCGTCTCCGACGCCGTCGTCGAGGTGGTGCAGGGGGTGCGCGGCGCGAAGCCCGCCTGGGTCGTCGCCAAGGGCGGGATCACCTCCCACGAGGTCGCCGAGAAGGGCCTCGGGATCCGTCGCGCCCGCGTCGAGGGCCAGTTCTGGCCCGGCCAGGTCTCGCTCTTCTCCGCCCGGGAGGCGCCCGAGGAGGTGCTCGGCGCGCCCTACGTCGTCTTCCCCGGCAACGTCGGCGGCGAGCAGGCCCTCGCCGACGTGGTCGACGTGCTCACCGCCGCGACCGCCGCGGACCGCCGACTCGCCGCCGGCCCGCCCGGTCCCACCCCTGGCTCCCCGTGACCAGTGACGTCAGGGGACCGGCGAGGCCCGTATACGGGGCCGGTGGGTCATCTGACGTCACTTCTCCCGCCCTCCACTCCGAGCCCCGCACCCTTGCCGAGGAGCATCTGATGACCACCACCCCCGCCGTCGCCTGGATCGGTCTGGGCGCGATCGGCGCCCCCATGGCCCGCGCCCTCGTCGGCGCCGGCCTGCCCGTGACGGCCTACGACCTCTTCCCCGCCGCCCGCGAGGCGATCGCCGAGGTCACCGCCACCGCCGCGACGGCGCGCGAGGCCGTGCGCGGGGCCGACGTCGTCGCCGTCATGGTCGCGACCCCCGAGCAGCTGGACTCCGTGCTCCTCGGCGAGGAGGACGGGATCGCCGGCGAGCTCACGAGCGGGACGGTGCTGCTGATCATGTCGACCGTCGGCCCCGCCGCCGTCGAGGCCGCGGCGACCCGGCTCGAGGGGATCACCGCCCGGATCGTCGACGCGCCCGTCTCCGGCGGCGCCGCCCGCGCCGCCGAGGGCGACCTGCTGGTCATGGTCGGCGGAGCCGAGGCCGACGTCGCCGCCGCGCGTCCGGTCCTGGACGCCCTCGCCTCGAACGCCCCCGTCGTCGGGCCCCGCCCCGGCGACGGCCAGCGGTTCAAGATCGTCAACCAGCTGCTGTGCGGCGTGCACATCGCCGCCGCCGGCGAGGCGCTCGCCCTCGCCGACGCGATGGGCCTGGACCCGCGCCAGGTCCACGACGTGCTCGGCACCGGCGCGGCCGCGTCCTTCATGTTCGCCGACCGCGGCGAGCGCATGGTCGAGGGCGCCTACGACGACGTCCGCTCCGCGCTGACGATCTTCGTCAAGGACATGGGCCTGGTCGCCGAGGCCGCCGACGAGGTGGGCCAGCAGGTGCCGCTCGCGACCGCCGCCCAGCAGCTCTACCGCCGCGGCAGCGAGCTCGGCTGGGACCGGCGCGACGACTCGATCGTGCTCGAGGTGCTGCGGGAACGGGACTCTCGGCGCAGCCTCTGACCGACGCCGCGCACCACCGCACACCGACCACAGCCTCCACTCCCGCCCCTGCACTCGAAGGAGAGTCACACCATGGCCGACACCCCGCTCTCGGGAGCCGTCGAATTCGCGAGGATGCTCGCCGCCGGCGGGCTCCGCCTGGACCCGGTGGACTCCGCGCCGTCGATCGAGGACCTGCGGCGACTGGCGAGGAAGCGCCTGCCCACCATGGCCTTCGACATCATCGACGGCGCCTCCAACCACGAGATCACCCTCGACGCGAACGTGCGCGACCTGCGCGAGGTGCGCTTCCGCCCCCGCTGGCTCACCGACATCTCCCACATCGACGTCTCCACCGCCGTCGACGGCATCGCCCTGGACCGCCCCTACGTGATGGGCCCGCTGGGCCTGCAGCGCATGATCGGCGGGGAGGGCGAGCTCGGCGCCGTGCGCGCCGCCGGACGGGCCGGGATCCCCTTCACCGTCTCCACCGCCTCGAACTGGACCATGGAGGAGCTGGCCGAGCAGGCCACCGGCCCGCTCTGGTACCAGCTCTACATGTACAGGAGCGAGCAGATCGTCTCCGACCTCATCGCGCGTGCCCAGGGGATCGGCGCCGAGGTGCTGGTCGTGACGGTGGACGTCCCGCTGAACGGCAAGCGCTACCGCGACCACCGCAACGGCATGTCCATCCCGCCGAAGGTGACCCCGCAGAACGCCGTCGAGGCGATCCGGCACCTGAACTGGACCCGGGCGATCATGCGCCCGCCCGCGATCGGCTTCCGCAACCTCAAGGACCAGATCCAGGGCGACAATGCCGTCTCCCACCAGGAGTTCGTGGCGAAGCACCTCGCGAACCTCACCCTCACCTGGGAGAACATCGCCGATGTGAGGCGGCAGTGGGACGGCCCGCTGTACCTCAAGGGCATCCTCACCCCGGAGGACGCCCTGCGCGCGCGGCGCGCGGGGGCCGACGGCCTCTACGTCTCCAATCACGGCGGCCGCCAGCTGGACTCCTCGCCCAGCACCATCCGGGCGCTGCCGATGATCGCCGACGCCGTCGGCGAGGACATGACCGTGATCTTCGACGGCGGGGTGCGCACGGGCGATGACATCGCCAAGGCCCTGGCCGTGGGCGCGGACCTGGTCTCCATCGGCCGGGCCTGGGGCTACGGCAACGCCGCGGCAGGGGAGAGGGGCGTGGACCGCGTGCTCGACATCCTCGACGGCGAGCTCGAGCTCGCCATGGGCCAGCTGGGCGCCACCAGCATCGGCGCCCTGGATCGCGGCTTCGTGGAGTACCCCGAGGCGTGGCACGGCGCCGGGGTGCACCGCGAGTCGGAGAGCGGCGCCGCCGAGGGGGCGAGCGCATGAGCACCCCCTGGAAGCTCGCGATCACCGCCGACCTCGCGGAGGCCGACGGCACCACCGTCTACGGCGACATCGGGCTCTCCACGCTCGCCGACCACGGCATCGAGTGGTCCCTGGTGGGGGCGGCCGGGCGGGACCTCACCGCCCAGGAGCTGCGCGGCTTCGACGCTCTCCTGCTGCTCAGCGGCACGCCCTTCGGTCCTGAGCAGCTCGAGGGCGGCACGACGCTGACGCACGTGGCCCGTTTCGGCGCCGGCTTCGACGCCGTGGACCTCGGCGCCTGCGCCGCGGCCGGCATCACCGTCACCAACGCCCCCGCGGGCCTGCGCGTCCCTATGGCGCACACCGCCCTGACCTTCCTGTTCGCCCTCGCGCACTCGCTGCTGCCCAAGGACCGCCTGGTGCGGGAGGCGGCGTGGGATCGCAAGGCCGAGTTCCGCGGCCCGGGACTCGGCGGGGCGACGATCGGGATGATCGGCCTGGGCGGGATCGGTCGGGAGGCGGTGCGGCAGCTGCGCGCCCTCGACCTCGACGTGATTGCCTGGAACCGCTCGCCCCGCCCCGAGTTCTGCGCCGAGGCGGGCATCGAGCAGCTCGCGCTCGACGAGGTGATCGCCCGCAGCGACTACCTGATCCTCACCGTCGCCTCGGCGCCGGGCACCCGCCACCTCATCGGGGCGCGGGAGCTCGCGCTGATGAAGGACTCCGCCTTCCTCATCAACATCGCCCGCGGCGCCGTGGTGGACGAGTCCGCGCTGATCACCGCCCTGTCGCAGGGCACGATCGCCGGTGCCGGGCTGGACGTCTTCGAGGTCGAGCCGCTCCCGGCGAGCAGCCCGCTGCTGGCGCTGGAGAACGTGGTCCTCTCCCCGCACGCCCTGTGCTGGACGGCGGACTTCGCCGCCGCCACCGGCGCGGAGGTGCTCGGCGAGGTGATCGCCGTCGCCGAGGGGCGGGAGCCGCGGAACGTGGTCAGCGCGCCGGAGCGTTGACGCGCGCGGGCCGACCTCGCCCCGGGGCGCCGTCGGCCTGCCCGCGGAGCGGCGCGGCTGCGAGGGGCGCGGCTGTCGAGGGAGCTCACCCCGCGGCCAGCAGCCACTCCCCGTAGAAGATCCCGAGCCCGGCGCTCACGCAGACGGCGGCGATGATCCAGAAGCGGATCGCGACGGTGACCTGGCTCCAGCCGAGCAGCTCGAAGTGGTGATGGATGGGAGTCATGCGGAAGACCCGCCTCCCGACCCCGCCGTTCCGTCGCTTGGTCGCCTTGAACACGCCGACCTGGATGATCACGGCCACGGTCTCGAGCACGAACAGGCCGCCGAGGACGATCATCAGCAGCTCCGTGCGGGACATGATCGCGATCCCGGCCAGGGCCGCGCCGAGCGCGAGGGACCCGGTGTCGCCCATGAACAGCTTCGCCGGCGGCGCGTTCCACCACAGGAAGCCGATGCAGGCTCCTGCGATGCACGCGGCGACGAGAGCGAGGTCCAGCGGGTCGCGCACCTCGTAGCAGCCGGCCGCCGCGGCGATCGTGCAGCTGTTCAGCCACTGCCACACGCCGATCAGCGACAGCGCGATGAACACCATCACGGAGGCGCCCGTGGCCTGGCCGTCCAGACCGTCGGTGAGGTTCACGGCGTTGCTCGCCGCCGCGATCATCAGCGTCGCCCACGCGATGAACAGCACCAGGCCGATCACCGTCCCGAACGCCGCGAGATCCAGCGCCGTGTCCCGCACGACGGAGATCCGGAAGCTCGCCGGGGTCAGCCCGTCGCGCGCGAAGCGGGTCGCGAGCAGCGCGAACACGACCGCCACGGCGATCTGGCCGGCGAGCTTCTGTCTCGAGGTGAGCCCCTCGGACTGCTCCTTGCGGATCTTCGAGAAGTCGTCGAGGAAGCCGATGAACCCGGCGCCGAGCATCAGCATCAGCACCAGCAGTCCCGAGACCGTGGGCGCCGACCAGGTCGCCAGGTGCGCGCCGACGTAGGCGATCAGGGTGGTCGCGATGATCGCGATCCCGCCCATCTGAGGGGTGCCGCGCTTGGTGTGATGGCTGGTGGGGCCGTCGACCCGCACGAACTGTCCCCAGCTCCGGCGGCGCGCGAGCGCCGCGTACAGGCGGGTGCCGACGAGACCGACGATCACGGAGATCGTCGCGCCGATCAGGATGAGGGTCATCGCCGTCCTCGGGTCCGGGGCCAGGAGCATCAGGGCAGGCCGACCGACCCGCGAAGGGCAAGAGTATGGGACGGCGGCGGGAGATCCCGTGACCCGCCGGCGCCGCCGCGTCGGTCGGTCGATCCTCCGGGGACGCGGCCGCCCTGCGGCCTCCGTCCCCGGGCGTCAGCGGAGCCGGGCCCGTGCCTCGCGCGGACCGGGGACCGCGACCTCGTCGGCGCCGGCGACGAGCCGGGAGAACCCGCCGTGGAGGTGGGCGCGCATGGCGGCCTCGGCGGCGTCGGGGTTGCAGGCCTCGATCGCCTCGACGACGGCGGCGTGCTCGCTGCGGGTCTCGTGCCCCTCGCCGTCGATCTGGTGGAGCCGGAACACGTGCACGTGGGCATGGAGCCGATCGATCGCGCCCGCGAGGACGTCGTTCCGTGCGGCGGCGACGACGATGCTGTGGAAGCGCTGGTCGCTCAGGGCCCGCTGCGCCTGCACCCGCTGACCCGTGCCGCGGAGCGCGCCGAACACCTCGAGCTCCCGACGAAGGTCCTCCGCCGGGTTCCGCAGACGAGGGGTGGCCGCCTCGCGCGCCGCCCACGGCTCCAGGAGCAGCCGCACCTCGAACAGCTCCGCGAGCCCGGCCAGATCGATCAGAGGCGTCACGGCGTACCCGCGGGAGGCGGAACGCACGACCAGCTCATCGCCCTCCAGGCGGTTCAGGGCCTCTCGCACCGGGGTCTGCGAGACCCCGAGCCGCCTGGCCTCGTCCGAGATGGAGATGCGCGATCCCGGTTCGAGGTCGTGCTCGATGATGCGGGTGCGCAGCGCCTCGTACACGACCTCCTGGCCGGCGGGTCCGCTGCCGTTCACGATGACCTCCTCGGAGAGTGCCGGGGCGAGGGGCGTCCGCTCGCAGGATCCCGCTCAGCACAGTAGTGCGTCGCCGCGCGCACGGAGCGCGTCCGCCGCATCAGCGCTCCGGGGACCTGCTCACGGGCCGGCGACGGACGGCAGCCAGGTGCTCACGATCGGGAAGAAGGTGATCACGCCCAGGACCACGAGCATGGGGAGGAAGAAGGGCACCACGCCCTTGATCACCCGGGTCACGGGCACCTTCGTCACCGAGGAGAGCACGAACAGCACGAGGCCCACGGGCGGGGTGAGCAGTCCGATCATCAGGTTGAAGATCATCATCACGGCGAAGTGCGTCGGGTCGATGCCGTACATGGTCGCGATCGGCGCGAGGACCGGCACCAGGATGAGGATCGCCGCGGTGGGCTCGAGGACGGCCCCCACCAGGAGCAGCAGCAGGTTCACCAGGATCAGGAAGACCAGCGGGCGGTCCGTGATCTGCAGGATCATCTCGCTCATCAGCTGCGGTGCCTGCTCCCGGGCGAGCACCCATCCGAAGAGGGAGGCGCTGGTGACGATGACGAGCACGCTGCCGGTGGTCTCCACGGTGGAGGCCGCGATCCGAGCCAGGGTCCTCCTGGTCAGGGTCCGGTAGCACAGGGCGAGGATCGCGACGTAGGCGACGCCCAGGGCGGAGGCCTCGGTGGGTGTGACGATTCCCGAGAGGATGCCTCCCAGGATGATCACGGCGGCGCCGGCGACCGGCAGCGCCCGCACCACGTCGCGCACCCGCTGCGCGGTCGGGGGTTTCTCCAGGCGCAGGTCGTCGCGCTTGCGGGTCTGCAGCCACACCATGAGGCACAGGGCGGTCACCAGGACCAGCGCGGGGACGATGCCCGCCAGGAACAGCGAGCTCACCGAGAGCCCTGCCGTGACGGCGTAGATGATGGCGGGGATGGAGGGAGGGATCATCGGTGCGATCAGGGACGATGCACCGGTGATGCCGAGCGCGAAGCCCTCGGGGTAGCCGCGCTGCTTCATCGCCGGGACCTGGATGCGGCCCATCGCCGCCGCGTCCGAGATCGCGGCCCCGCTCATCCACGAGAACCCGAAGGACGTGGCGATGTTGACGTAGCCCAGCGATCCGCGGACGTGCCCGATCGCGCTGGTCGCGGCGTCGAAGAGACGATCCGTCGCACCGGACACGTTGGCGAGGTTCCCCAGCAGGATGAACATCGGCACCGCGAGGATCGCGAAGTCGAAGACGCCGGAGGCGGTCTGCTGGGCGGCGAGGGCCGCCGTGGCGGTCTCGTCCAGCACGATGTAGACGAGCGAGGGGATGAGCAGCGCGATCCACACCGGGACCCGTGCGGCGAGCAGCACCAGCAGGGCTGCGAACATGATCAGCAGGACCACGGGATCACAGCCCTTCCATCGCGACGGCCTTCTCGACCGCATCGGGGACGTCCTCGGGATGTCGCAGGTGGAGGACGATGTTCAGCAGGGTGTGGCCGAGGATCATCAGGTAGCCCACGAGCACGGCGCCGTACAGCAGGGGCATCGGCAGCGAGGTGGCCGTCATCGTCAGCGGCCCGGTGAGCAGCATCAGGGCGAGGGCCGCCCAGACCATGTATGCCGAGGCGGTGGCGACCAGCAGCATCGCGAAGATCTGCGTGGCGGTGGCGAGCTTCTTCGGCAGGTAGACGGCGAGGATGTCCACGGCGATGTGGGCGTTGCGGGACGCCACGAACCCAGCGCCCACGAAGGTCAGCCACACCACGAGGAGCCGGGCCACCTCCTCGCTCCAGGGCAGGGGGATCCCCAGGACGTACCGGGTGAAGACCTGGAAGATGATCATCCCGAACACGGCGATCAGCAGGAGCCCGGCAAGGAGGCGCTCGGCGTCGACCAGACGGGCGTACCACGGCCACTTCTGCTCGTAGTGGTCACGGTCGATGTACGTGTCCAGGTCGGGCACCTGGCCGTCGCGTCGGTCATCGAGCGGCATGGGCGACTGCATGCTCATCGGACGGACTCCTGGAGCTCCAGGTACAGGTCGCCCCAGCTGACCCTGGACGGGAACTCGTCGGCGATCAGCGTCTGGAAGGCGGCGACGTCCACGTCGTCGTTCACCGTGATGACGCCCTCGTCCTTCCAGCGCTGGAGCGTCTCCTGCTCGGCGTCGACGATGCACTCGCGCGTGGCGACGCGCGCCTTCTCGACGGCGTCCTCGACGCCGGCGCGCTCGTCGGCGTCGAGCGCGTCGAGGAACCGCTCGGAGGTCACGATGTTGACGGCCTGCACCATGTGGCCGGTGAGGTTCAGGTACTCCTGCACCTCGTGGAACTTCTGGACGTCGATCGTGGGGATCGGGTTCTCCTGGGCGTCGATGGCCCCCTGCTGCAGGCCCAGGTATGCCTCCGAGAGGGCCATCGGCGTGGCGCTGCCGCGCATGATCGCGAAGCTGGTGATGTACAGCGGGGCGTCGGGGGTCCGGATCTTGAGGCCCGCGAGGTCGCCGGGCTCGTCGATCTCGACGTTCGAGGTGATGTGCCGGGTGCCGTAGTACCAGGTCGATGTCACGCGCAGGCCGGTCTCCTCGGCCATCTCCTCGTACACCTCCGCCATGATCGGCCCCGTGGTCGCCTCGTCGAACTGCTCGACGTCGGTGAACAGGAACGGGGCGTCGAGCACGGCGGCATCGGGGTACCAGATGCCCAGGAAGGAGGGGCCGACGACACCCAGCTCGAGCCCGCCGGTGGCGATCTGCTCGGTGGTCTCGCCCTCTCCGCCGATCTGGCCGGAGGGGTAGCTCTGCACGGCGATCCCGTCGTCGGCGAGCTCTGCGCGCAGGGTCGCGGCGCCGCAGCTCTCGACGGGGTGACCGGGATCGTACTGGTGGGCGAATCGCACGACTCTCGCGTCGGGATCCACGGTGTGCTTCTCGATCTGACTGGTGTCGACCGGCTCCCAGAGCGAGCACCCGCCGAGCACCAGGGCGCTCAACGACGCGAGGACGAGAGCGACCGGTCTGCGACGGCGCGGCGCCCGGGTCATGACGTCGCCTCGTCGGTGCCGGCTCCGTCGGGGAAGGAGAGGCCGTGCTCGACGGCGAGGGCGCGGAGCGCCGCGGCGGTCGACGCGGCGATCTCGACATGACCGGGGTCCTGCCGGGCGGAACGGTGCTCCAGGTCTCCCGGCGCGACGACCTCCGATCCCGGACGGGAGCCGCGGACCTCGGCCTGGAGCGCTGCGACGTTCGCGAGGATGTCCTCGACGTCGCCGAACGCTGCGAGGTCCAGGGCGAGCAGGAGATGGCCGGTGTTCATCCGCGAGGAGCGGTCCTGCCAGATGTCCACCGTGCTGAAGGCCGCGGAAGCTCCGGTGAAGGCCGTGGCGAGGCCCTCGAGGAGGACGGAGACGCCGGATCCCTTGTGCCCGCCGAAGGGCAGCAGCGCCCCGCCCTCGAGGACGGACGACGGGTCGGTGGTGGGCTGTGCGGCGGCATCCACTCCCCAGCCGGCAGGGATCTCGGCGCCCTCGTTCGCCGCCGCGACGATCTTGCCGTAGGCGCCCTCGGTGGTGGCGAGATCGGCGACCAGGGGGTGTCCCTCCGCCGACGGCAGGGAGAGGGTGAGCGGGTTGGTGCCCAGGGTCGGCCGGGAGCCGCCGAAGGGAGCGGCGACGGGACCCGTCGATGACGTGAGGATCGCCGCCATTCCGCGGGCGGCGAGCTGGTCCGTCCAGAAGCGGCCTGCCCCGAAGTGGGTGGATCCCTGGACCGCGACGGTGGAGACGCCGTGGTCACGGGCCGCTCCGGCGGCCACGTCCACCGCCTGCTGCATGGTGACCTGGCCGAAGGCTCCGCCGCCGTCGAGCACCGCGATCCCGCCGAAGCGTCGGATGACTCGGGGTCGCGCGACCGGATCGATGCCACCGGCTGCGACCGCCTCCAGGTAGAGCGGGAGTCGGAGCACTCCGTGGGAGTAGATCCCGGCCTCGTCCGCGACGAGGAGGGATCGGGAGATCAGGTCCGCGTCCGCTGTGGGCACACGTGCCTTCTGCAGCAGTGCGGAGCTCAGCTCGAGGAGGTCGTCCGTGAGGAATCGAAGTGACGTCATCGTCACGCCTTTCTATACGAAGTCCCCTCAAGCTATAGATAGGTGGCGTGGAGCACAAGGCGTTCCCGGAGAGAAGTCCGATGACTGGCGGCGTCGAGCTCCCCGTGAGCTCTCACCGCGTCCGGGTTCCCGTCGCCCCGGCGGGACGGGTGCTCACCCACAGCCCGAGCGCCACGATCGCGATGAGCACGCCCACGCAGGCGAAGGCGACGCGGTAGTCGTCGAGCGTCGTGGCGCCGTCCGGTGCGCGCAGATCCAGCACGATGCCGATGAGCAGCACGGCCAGCAGGGACGTGGAGTATCCGCCGATGTTCACCATGCCGGTGGCGGTGCCGATCGCGCGGGGCGGCACCCCGGTGCGGGCCAGGTCGAAGCCGACGGAGCAGGTCGCCGAGCCGATCGCGAGGGCGACCATGAGCGGCACCAGCTGCCAGGCCGTCAGGGGCACGGGGATCAGCAGCGTGATCGCCCAGACCAGGGCGACGAGGCCGCCGGCGGTCGCACCGATCCTGGCCCGGTGATGCGGGAACCGTCCGGTCGCGACGCCGATCAGCGGGCCCAGTCCCACCATCACCAGGACGTTCAGGGTGAGCAGCGCGCCCACCTCGGTCGTGTCCAGGCCGTGGCCGCGGGTCAGGTAGGGCACTCCCCAGAGGAAGAGGAAGGCGTTCACGGTGGCGAGCGTGAGCGCGTGCACGAAGAAGCCCGACCAAGCCTGCCGGGAGGTGAACGCGTCGCGCAGCACCTGTGAGGGGTGGACGCGCACGAGGCCGGACGGGTCCGGCGCGCCCGGCGGCGAGTCCCGCACGACGGCCAGCACCAGCAGCACGCTGAGCAGGAGCAGGGCCGCGAGGCTCGCCCACGCCGCGGTCCAGCCCCGGGCCACCAGCAGCGCCAGGAAGGGCACCGCCGCGACGGCCTGCCCGAACTGGCCGATCATGGTCCCGAGCTGCGTGAACACAGGGACCTGCCGGGAGGGGAACCAGGTGGCGACGAGGCGCACCATGCTGATCAGGGTCGCGGCGTCCCCGGCCCCGGTGAGCAGTCGGGCGAGCAGCGCCGTCGGCACGTCGGTCGCCAGTGCCAGCATCAGCTGCCCGATCGCCATGGTCAGGGCGCCGAGCACCATCGTGCGGCGCGGGCCCAGACGGTCCAGGATGAGCCCGGCGGGGATCTGCGCCGCCGCGTAGGTGCCCAGCTGCACCACCCCGAACAGGCTCAGCACCGTCCCGCCGATGCCGAATCGCGCGGAGGCCTCGACCCCGGCCACGCCGAAGGAGGCCCGTCCGGAGACGGCGCACAGGTAGGCCAGGACGCCGACGGCCCAGACGGCGTGCGCGCGGGTCACCGCCCGCCCCGCCCGGCCGCCGGGAGCAGCCCCGCCGGCGGGGTCGCCTCGACGATCGCCCGGAACAGGGCGTCCACGCTGGGCGAGGAGGCGGTGCTGCGCGGCGAGGTGACCGCCACCTGGCGGCCCTCCTCGATGCTGCCCACCGGCACCACCACCATCCCCGAGGTGTCGCAGATGTCCGCCGCCAGGGCGTTGAGCACGCCCACGCCGAGGCCCGCCCGGGCGAGGCCCACCACCGACTGCGGCAGCTCGGACTGCCAGACCAGCGGGATCTCGAGCCCCCAGGCGGTGAGCGCGCCGGCGGTGTCGGGATCGATCGGCGCCCCGGGGCGCGCGATCCCGATGAGGGGGTGCTCGGCGAGGCGGTGCGGGTCCAGGCCCTCCTCCCCCTCGCCGTCGGCGGGCAGCAGCGGATGCCGCGGCGGGACCACCGCCACGTAGCGCTCGGTCCACAGGTGCACGCTGCGCAGGTCCTCGGACGGCGGGTCGTTGGCCAGGGAGTGGATCGCGAGATGGAAGCGGCCGGAGGCGATCCCGGAGACGATGTCGGGCGTGGTGTGCTCGGTGAGCTCGACCCGCAGATGGGGATGCCGGGCATGCAGCGCGGCGAGCACCCCGGGGAGGAAGCCGGCGCTCACGCTCGGGTGGCACCCCACGACCACCCTCCCGCGCAGCGTCCCGGTGTGGTCCTCGACCGCCTCCGCGCCCCGCTCCAGGGCGGCGAGCACCTCGCGGGCATGCGGGAGGAACGTCGTGCCCAGCTCCGTGGGCCCGATCGGACGGTGGCTGCGGTCCACGAGGGTGCCGCCGAGGGCCCGCTCGAGGGCGGCGACGTGCGTGCTGACGCGGGACTGCGCCCTGTGCAGGGCACGGGCGGCGTCGGAGAAGCTGCCGTGCTCGATCACGGCCACGAAGGTCTCCAGCCAGTCCGTCTGCTCGATGCGCGGCACGGCGATGCTCCTCCTGCGGGGGTGGGTGGTGGGGTGCGAGCTGCCGGAGCCGTCGGCCGACTCGGATCACGATCCTGTGTCGAGCCCGGAGGAGCAGTGCCGACGCGGACTGCGTTCCGGCAGGCCACCTCAAAGATATGACCTATGTTACCAATCCTGCATACAGGATTTCCGGATCGCGGATCGCTGCGACGGTGCCCCCGACCTCGGCCGTTGGTAGCTTGCCAGGCACCTCGACGGCGACGGGACCGCAGCACACGGAGGTGCATCCCCCTCCGTCGTCGACGGTCACCCCTCAGACCCTCACGACGAAGTGGAGTCCGCCATGACGCACACCCCGCGATCCCGTTCCCGCTCCCTGCTCTCCGGCCTCGCCGGTGCGGCCGCCCTCGCACTCGTCGCCGCCGGATGCTCCGGCGGGGCCGGCGGCGGGGAGGGTGCCGACGCCGGAGCGGTGCAGGCCTGCAACGACATCGACGCGGATTACCCTGCGGGTCCCGTCGAGCTCGTCGTCCCCTGGGCCGCCGGCGGCGGCACCGACGGGGTCGCGCGCCTCATCGGCGACCAGCTCTCCGGACAGCTCGGCACCAACGTGAACGTCGTCAACCGCACCGGCGGCTCGGGCGTCGTCGGCCACCAGGCGATGGTCGACGCAGATCCTGACGGCCAGACGATCGGCCTGGTCACCGTCGAGATCGGCATGATGCACCATCAGGGGCTCACCGACATCAGCGGCGAGGACCTCACCGCGATCTCGCAGATGAACGAGGACGGTGCGGGCATCACCGTCGCCACGGACGCCGAGTGGGAGACCGCCGAGGAGCTGCTGGCCTACATCGAGGACCACCCGGGCGAGGTCACGGCCTCCGGCACCGGGCAGGGCGGCATCTGGCACCTGGCCCTGCTCGGCATGCTCCTGGACAACGACCTCCCGGTCGACGCCGTGAACTTCGTCCCCTCCGAGGGTGCGGCGCCGGCCCTCCAGGAGCTCGTCGCCGGGGGCATCGACATGACGACCAACGCCCTCGGCGAGTCCAAGACCATGCTCGACTCCGACCGCGCCAAGGCGCTCGGGGTGATGGGCACCGACCGCGATCCTGCCTTCCCCGAGGTGGAGACCCTGCAGGAGCAGCTCGGCTCGGAGTACTCGATGTCGGTGTGGCGCGGCATCGCCGGCCCGACGGGCATGGACGCGAGCGTCGTCGAGGAGCTCGAGTGCCACCTCGGCCTGATCGCCGAGTCCGAGGAGTTCACCCAGTTCATGACCGACTCCGGGCTGGGAGTGAAGTACGCCGGTGCCGAGGACTTCCAGACCCTGATGCGCGAGGACGACGTGCAGAAGGGCGAGGTCATGGAGGAAGCGGGACTGGCGAGGTGAGCACCGTCGAGACGACCGCGGCGCCCCCGGACGGGGCGCTGCGGCAGAACCTGCTGATCGGGGTGCTGTCCGTCGTGACCGGCGCGATCGTGATCCCCTACGGGGCGTCGATGCCCTACATCCGCGAGGGCATCCCCGGCCCGGGCCTGTTCCCGATGATGATCGGCGGCCTGCTGATCCTCTTCGGGGTGCTGCTCCCGCTCTCCGGAGGGATCGGGCGACGGCGCGCACGCCGACGGCGGGAGGCCCTCGCCGCGGACGGTGCCGGCACCGCCCCCGCGGCAGTGCACGGGACCGCGGCGGACGACGCCCTGGCGATGCCCGGCGCCGCAGTCCCCGACGACGCGGGGGACACCCCGGTCGACGAGCTCGCGACCTCGGGCGTGCTGGACACCGACGTCGGCTCCGACGGGGTGCGTCGCTGGATCAACGGCGCGATCCTCATGGGAGGCATCGTCGCCTACGTGCTGCTGGCCCCGGTGCTCGGGTTCCCGATCACCATGGCGCTGCTGGTCCTCGCGATCGTGCGCTCGCTGCGCGCGTCGTGGCTCGCCGCGGTCGTCACCGGCGTGCTCACCTCGCTGGGCCTGTGGGGACTGTTCGAGCAGGTGCTGCTGGTGCAGCTCCCCGACGGCCTGATCAAGGGGTTCTGAGATGATCCACGACGTCGAGAGCGCCCTGCTGCTGGTCGCCGACCCGACCACGATCCTGGTGGTCGTCCTCTCCGCGATCTTCGGGCTCGTCATCGGCGCGCTGCCCGGCATGACGGCCACCCTCGCCGCAGCGCTCCTGGTCCCCTTCACCTTCTTCCTCGACCCGGTCCCGGCCATCGCCGCGATCATCACGATGTCGGCGATGGCGATCTTCGCGGGGGACATCCCCAGCGCCCTGCTGCGCATCCCGGGCACCCCCTCCTCAGCCGCCTACACCGAGGACGCCTTCGCCCTGACCCGCAACGGGAAGGGGCCGATCGGGCTCGGGGTCTCCCTGGTCGCCTCGGTGATCGGCGGGCTCTTCGGCTCCGTGCTGCTCATCTTCGTCGCCCCGATCCTGGGGGAGTTCGCGCTGCGCTTCACGAGCTACGAGTACTTCTGGGTGGCGGTCCTCGGGCTCACCGCGGCGGTGATCGTCTCCAAGGGCTCCCAGCTCAAGGGCGGCATCGCGCTCATGGTGGGGCTGCTGGTCTCGACCGTGGGCCTCGACGTCACCCTCGGCCACCCCCGCTTCACCGGCGGGGAGGAGCAGCTCTACCGGGGCGTGGACTTCATCGCGGCGATGATCGGGCTGTTCGGACTCTCCGAGGTGCTGCGCGCGGTCACCGCGAGGCGCGGCGAGTCGATGCCGATCCCGACGATGGACTCCGGCGGCACCCTGCGCCCCACCCTGCGCGGGATCTGGCGGAACAGGGCGCGGGTCGGCTCCGGCTCCGTCATCGGCGGGGCCGTCGGCGCCCTGCCCGGTGCGGGAGCGGACATCGCCGCCTGGATCGCCTATGCCGTCACCCGCTCCACCAGCCGCATCCGCGGGGGGAAGAGCGCGGCCGACGACCAGCGCATCGAGGCGATCAGCGGCGCCTCCAGCGCCAACAACGCCGGGATCGCCTCCGCGTACGTGCCCACGCTCGCCTTCGGCATCCCGGGGGACACGATCACCGCGATCCTGATCGGAGTGCTCCTGGTCAAGGGCATCACGCCCGGCCCGGACCTGTTCCTCTACCAGACCGACACCCTCTACGCGCTGTACGTCATCTTCATCATCGCGAACCTGCTGCTCCTCCCGCTGGGCTTCCTGCTGATCCGCGTCTCCGGCTCGGTGCTGCGGATCCCGCGCTCGATCCTGATGGGGCTGATCGTCGCCATCTCGATCTGCGGCGCCTTCGCCATCAACAACGGCTACCTCGAGGTGGGCCTGATGGTGATGTTCGGGGTGATGGGCTATCTCTTCGAGAAGGGCGGGATCCCGCTCGCCCCGGTCGTGCTCGGCATCGTCCTCGGACCGATCGTGGAACGGAACTTCATGCAGTCGGTGATCAAGACGAACTGGGACCTCACGCAGTTCTTCACCCGCCCGATCAGCGCCGTGCTGATCGTGCTGGTGGTCCTCGCGATCGCCTCCGTGCCGCTGATGGGCTGGCTCGGCCGACGGGCCGAGCGCGCGACGGCGCGCAGGCAGGCCGAGGCCGGCGCGGCGGTCGGCACCTGAGGCGTACGACGCCCGAGCGGCGGGCCGACGGAGATCCCTCTCCGTCGGCCCGCCGTCCGTCTGCCCGTGCGCGGGCCCCGGCTCAGCTCCGGGTGCGCAGGTTCGTCATCCCGCCGTCGATCGGCAGGAGCACGCCGGTGGTGGAGCGGTTACGGGGCGAGGCGAGATAGCAGTGGGCCTCGGCGACCTCCTCCGGCTCGACCAGGCGTCCGTGGGGCTGGCGGGCGTTCAGCGCCGCGCGCTCGGCATCCGGGTCCTCGGCCTTCTCCAGCAGGCGTCCGATCCACGGGGTGTTCGCGGTGCCGGGGACCACGGCGTTCACGCGGATCCCCTCGGCGACCCAGTCCGCGGCCATCGCGAGGGTCAGTGCCTGCACCGCGCCCTTGGACGCCGAGTAGAGCGCCCGCTCGGGCAGCCCCAGCATCGAGGCGATCGAGGCCGTGTTCACCACGACCGCCGCCTCGGAGCGGCGCAGGTGGGGGAGGGCGGCGGCGGTCACTCGGGCCACCGAGATGACGTTGACGTCGAGCACGCGCGCCCACTCGGCGTCGTCGTTCGCGTCGACCTGGCCCTGGGCGCCGATGCCGGCGTTGTTGATGACGATGTCGAGGCCGCCGAGCTCCTGCGCGGCCCGGTCCACCGCCGCCGTCACCGCGGCGGAGTCGGTGACGTCGACCTGGATCCGCAGCGCGCCCTCGGGGGCGCCGGAGGGGTCGAGGTCCAGGGCCGCAGCCGTCGCGCCGCGGGCCTGGAGCGCGCGGATCGTCGCCGCGCCGATCCCGGCACCGCCGCCGGTGACGATGGCCTTCAGGCCGGCGAACTCGGACTCTGCTGCTGAAGTCATGGGGTGTTCTCCTCGTCGAGTGGTAGCTCCTGCAGGATATGGGATCAGTGGCGAGGTTCGCGTGCTGGCACGGGCCTTCGACCTCGCTCCCGGCGGGACGACATGCGGGGTCGATGCTGAAGAGATCTCATCGAAGCTGGTCACATGCCCTCTGCGGAGGATGTCGAACCCCGGATACGAAGTTCCCGGAACGCGGATGATTCGGCAGGTCACGAGCAGTCGGCGCGCTGATAGCGTCATGGATGCGACGTCGGTCGCGACGCGGCAATGATGCTCAGCGGTTCGTCGCCCCGTCACACATCCGATGTCCCCTCGATCTCGCCCCGGTGTGCCCGTGCGCGCCGGCCGGTCCCGCACGGGCCGGCACCCGAGGAGCGAGGGCCTGCGACCGCCCCGACCGTGCTGGAGACCCTCGTGAGAGCACTCGCCCTGACCGACTTCCACCAGCTCGACCTCGTCGAGATCGAGCGCCCCGAGCCCGGACCGGGGGAGGTGCTGCTGCGGATCTGCGCGACCGGGATCTGCGGCTCCGACTTCCACGGCTTCACCGGGGAGAACGGACGGCGCACGCCCGGACAGATCATGGGGCACGAGTCCTCCGGCACGATCGCCGCTCTCGGGGACGGGGTCGACGAGGCCGCCCTGCCCCTCGGGGCGCCGGCGACCTTCAACCCCGTCGTCGTGCCGCCCGAGCAGGCCGAGGAGTACCGCGGGCGCGAGCAGCACGCCCCCGGCAAGCAGGTCATCGGCGTCGCCGCCGAGCACCCCGCCTCCTTCGCGGACTTCGTCGTGGTCCCCGCCCGCAACGTCCAGCTGCTGGACCCGGCGATGCCGCTGCACCTCGGCGCGCTCATCGAGCCCCTCGCCGTCGCCGTGCACGCCGTGGGCCTGACCGCGCCCCGCCCCGAGGAGCGCGCACTCGTGGTCGGCGGCGGCCCGATCGGCCAGAGCGTCGTCCTCGCGCTCCAGCGGGCCGGGCTCACCGCGATCGCGGTCTCCGAGCCGGACCCGCGCCGTCGCGAGCTCATCGCCTCCCTCGGCGCGACCGCGCTGGACCCCGCCGCAGGACCGCTGGTCGACCAGCTCGCCGGCGCCCTCGGCGGCGCCGCGGACCTCGCGATCGACGCCGTCGGCGTCACCCCCACCCTCGCCGACGCGCTCACCGCGACCCGGCTCGGGGCCCGGATCGTGCTGGTGGGCATGGGTTCGCCCCGGCTCGAGCTCGCGGCCTTCGCGGTCAGCACCGAGGAGCGCACGATCCACGGCTCCTTCACCTACACCGCCCGCGACTTCGCCGACGCGACCGCCTGGATCGGCGAGCACGCCGAGCAGGCCGCCGCGCTGGTCAGCGAGGTCGTCGGCCCCGAGCACGCCCACCAGGCCTTCACGACCCTGGCCGCCGGGAAGGGCCCGGCCGGCAAGATCCTGGTCCGCTTCGACCCCGAGGAGGTCAGCGCCTCATGAGCGCCTCGCACCGCACCATCGCCCACGTCCGCGCCTTCACCGTCACCGGCGGCGGCGCCGACTACCACGACCAGGGCGCGGACCACTGGATCGACGACCACATCGCCACCCCGATGTCCGTCTACCCCGAGTTCCGCGACTCGCGGCAGTCCTTCGGCCTGAACGTGCTCGGCACGCTCATGGTCGAGATCGAGGCCGACGACGGCACCGTCGGCTTCGCCGTCTCCACCGGCGGCGAGCTCGGCGCCTGGATCGTCGAGAAGCACCTCGCCCGCTTCCTCGAGGGCGCCCGCGTCACCGACATCGAGCGGATCTGGGACCAGATGTACCGCTCCACCTTCTTCTACGGCCGGCGCGGGATCGTGCTGAACACGATCAGCGCCGTCGACCTCGCCCTCTACGACCTGCTGGGCCGGCTCCGCGAGGAGCCCGTGTTCGCGCTGCTCGGCGGGCCCGTGCGCGAGGAGCTCACGATGTACGCCACCGGCGCGCGGCCCGACCTCGCGAAGGAGAAGGGCTTCCTCGGCGGGAAGATGCCGCTGCACCACGGCCCCGCCGAGGGCGAGGAGGGGATGGAGAAGAACATCGCCCTGCTGGCCGAGATGCGCGAGCGGGTCGGGGACGACTTCTGGCTCATGTACGACTGCTGGATGAGCCTCGACGTCGACTACGCCACCCGGCTCGCCCATCGCGCCCACGAGCACGGGCTGCGCTGGCTCGAGGAGGCGCTGATCCCCGACGACTACTGGGGCTACCAGCAGCTGCGCCGCAACGCCCCGAAGGGCATGCTCATCACCACCGGCGAGCACGAGGCCACCCGCTGGGGCTTCCGCCAGCTGCTCGAGATGGGCTGCGCGGACATCATCCAGCCGGACGTGGGATGGTGCGGCGGCATCACCGAGCTGCTGAAGATCTCCGCGCTCGCCGATGCGCACGGCGCGATGGTCGTCCCGCACGGCTCCTCCGTGTACTCGTACCACTTCGTCATCACCCGCACGAACAGCCCGTTCAGCGAGTTCCTGATGATGCATCCGAGCGCCGAGGAGATCGTGCCGATGTTCTCCCCGATGCTGATCGGCGAGCCGGTGCCCGAGAACGGGCGGATCCGCGTCCCGGAGACCCCGGGCTTCGGCGTCGAGTTCAACCCCGAGATCCCGACCCGTCGGCCCTATACCCACTGACCCACTGACCCGCCGGACCGACCCCGACCCTGGCCCCTGCCCAGAGACCTCGGACGTATCGGCGTCCGGTCCGTCCTGCCTCGACGTGCCCGGAGCTGGCACAGTGAGACCGATCCCGACCCCTTCGAAGGAGAACCATGGAACTGCGACGACTCGGCCCGATCGGCCAGGAGAAGCCCGCGCTGGTGGCGGACGGCGTCACCTATCGACTCGACTCCGTCACCGCTGACATCGACGGCGACTTCCTCTCCGGCGGCGGCCTCGCCGCCGCCCGCGAGAGGCTCGCCGCCGGGGAGCTGTCCGTGTGGGAGGGGGCCGATGGCGAGCGCGTCGGCGCCCCGATCGCCCGCCCGCAGGCCGTGATCTGCATCGGCCAGAACTACGCCGAGCACGCCGCCGAGTCCGGCGCCGAGCCGCCCAGCGTGCCGATCATCTTCTTCAAGCACCCCAACACGGTCGTCGGCCCGCACGACGAGATCGAGATCCCGCCCGGCGCCGAGAAGGTCGACTGGGAGGTCGAGCTCGGCATCGTGATCGGCCGGCAGGCCTCCTACCTCTCCGACGAGCAGGCCGCCCTCGATGCCATCGCCGGCTACGTCACCAGCCACGACGTCTCCGAGCGCGACTACCAGCTGAACGAGTCCGGCGGCCAGTGGTCCAAGGGGAAGAACGCCAAGGGCTTCAACCCCGTCGGCCCCTCGCTCGTGCCGGCCGACGAGGTCGACCCGCAGGCGCTGCGCCTGTGGTCGAGCGTGAACGGCGAGGCCCGACAGGACTCGAGCACCTCGGACATGATCTTCACCGCCGCGCAGATCGTGCACCACCTCAGCCAGTACATGGTGCTCGAGCCCGGCGACCTCATCAACACCGGCACCCCGCAGGGCGTGGCCCTCTCCGGCCGCTTCCCGTACCTCGCCGTCGGCGACGTGGTGCGGATCGGCATCGAGGGCCTCGGCGAGCAGGAGCAGACCTTCATCGCCCACGCCTGACCGGCGCCGAGCCCCGGGCGGGAGCTGACGCAGAGCACGAGAGGAGTCAGGAGGACAGATGCGCATCGCCATCATCGACAGCGACAACGAGAGCTTCGAGCAGGAGCAGGAGGTCGCGGACCGCCACGGCCTCGAGCTCACCCGGCACCGCGCCGTCACCGAGCAGGAGACGATCGAGGCCGCCCGCGGCGCCGACGGGATCCTCGTCCAGTACGCCCCGCTCACCGCCGCCGTGATGGACGCCCTGCCGGGCCTTCGGGTCATCGGGCGCTACGGGGTGGGCGTGGACACCGTGGACGTCCCCGCCGCCACCGCGCGCGGCATCGCCGTGTGCAACGTGCCCGACTACGGCGTGGAGGACGTCAGCGACCACGCGGTGGCGCTGACGATGTCGGTGGTGCGCGGCACCGTGCAGCTGGACCGACTGGTCCGGGCCGGGGAGTACGGGCTCGTGCCCGTCAAGCCGCTGCACCGCGTCTCGACCCTCCGCTTCGGCGCGGTGGGCCTCGGGCGCATCGGCGCCGCGACCGCCGTGAAGGCCCGGGCGCTCGGCTTCAGGGTGGTCGGCTCCGATCCGATGCTGGAGGTCGGTGCGCGCACGGCCGACGGGATCGAGGTCGTGGAGCTCGAGGACCTGCTCGCCACGTGCGACGTGATCAGCCTGCACGTGCCCCTCACGGAGTCCACCCACCACCTGATCGACGAGAGCGCGCTCGCGCGCACGAGGCCCGGCGCCGTGCTCGTGAACACCTGCCGCGGCGGCGTCGTGGACACGCAGGCCGTCGCCCGCGCGCTGCAGGACGGGCGGCTGAAGGGAGCCGGTCTCGACGTCTTCGAGGAGGAGCCGCTGCCCGCCGACAGCCCGCTGCTGGACTGCCCGAGCGCGGTGCTCACGCCGCACGCCTCCTGGTACTCCGAGGAGTCCTACGCCGAGCTCAAGCGCCGCATCACCGAGGAGGTCGCCGCCGTCCTGCGGGGCGAGCGGCCTCGCGAGATCCTCAACCCCGAGGCGCTCGCGCAGGGCTGACCGGGCCCGGCACGGACAACGGCGCCGCCCAGGTCGGACCTGCGCGACGCCGTCGCGTTCCCGCGGGAACGCGGGGCCGACGGGCGGGGCGTTCCCGCGGGAACGCCCTCGCCGGTGCGGCGGTCAGTGGATGTGCGAGCCGCCGTTGATGTCCAGGGTGACGCCGGTGAGATACCCGCCGTCACGGCCGAGCAGGTAGGCGATGCCGCCCGCGACGTCCTCGACGGTGCCGACGCGCCCCACCGGCAGCTCCTGGAGCAGGAACTCCTTGCGCTCGTCGGTCAGGCGCCCGCCCATGATGTCGGTGTCGATCGAGCCCGGCGCCACGGAGTTCGCGGTGATCCCGTACTCGCCGAGCTCGCGGGCCCAGGTCTTCGCCATGCCCAGCAGCGCGGCCTTCGAGCCCGAGTAGGCCGCGCGCCCGTACACCCCGCCGCCGCGCTCCGCGGAGGCGGAGGAGACGTTCACGATCCGGCCCAGGCTGCGGCGACGGAACACGGAGACCGCCTCGCGGGTGACGAAGAAGGTGCCGTGGACGTTGACGTCGAAGACGCGCTTCCACTCCTCGGTGCTGACGTCGGTGAAGGGGGTGGGGGAGGAGATCCCGGCGTTGTTCACGACGCCCACCAGCTGCGGCAGCTCGGCGTCGATGCGGGCCACGGCCCGGGCGACGGCCTGCTCGTCGGAGATGTCCACGCCGAGCCCGAGCGCAGGGGTGCCGTGGTCGCGGGTCAGCTGCGCGGCGACCTCGGCGGAGGCGGCCTCGTCGAGATCGAGCACGGCCACCGCCCAGCCGTCGCGGGCCAGCCGCTGCGCGGTCGCGCGGCCGATCCCGCGCTCGGAGGCCGCGCCGGTGACGATCGCGGTGGGCACGTCGGGGAAGTCGCCGGCCGGGTAGGGGGTGAGCGCCATGGTCAGGGGGCTCCTTCGCGGTGAGAGGGGCGTCGTTGCATCGGTGCCACCGTATGTCGACGGCCCGGGGCCGCGCCCGGGTCGTCCCCGGGCTGGGATCGGGCATGCCGCAGTCGTCGCGGGCGGCGGATACTGTGGCGCGCAGTCCCGCCGAGCCGAGGAGGCCCCGTGCCCGCACCCGTGATGCACAGCGAGGTGGTGCGCGTGCTGGGCGAGGAGATCGTCGGCGGCGCGCTGCCCCCGGGGCACGTCGTGAACCTCGCCGAGCTCGCCGAGCGCTTCTCCCGCTCCCGCACCGTGGTGCGCGAGGCGGTGCGGGTGCTCGAGTCGCTGGGCCTCGTGGTCTCCCAGCGTCGAGTGGGGGTGACCGTGCAGCCGAGCGCCGCCTGGTCGGTGCTTTCCCCGCAGGTCATCGCCTGGCGACTCGGTTCCGATGCCCGTGAGGAGCAGCTGCGCAGCCTCACCCAGCTGCGTCAGGCCGTCGAGCCGGCTGCCGCCCGCGCCGCCGCCGCGCTGCGGCAGAGCGGGGGAGGGCAGACGGCGGTGCCCGCCGCGGTGACGGGGGTGTTCGCGGCAGCTGAGCGGCTCCACGCCGTGGGCCTGCGCGGGGAGGGTGACGGCGAGGAGTACATCGAGGCCGACGTCGCCTTCCACGTCCACCTCCTGCACGCGAGCGGCAACGAGATGTTCGCGGCGCTCGAGTCGACGATCTCCGAGGTGCTGCGCGGCCGGGCCCGGTTGGGCCGCAACCCCGCCTGGCCCACCCGGCGTGCGCTGGACCTGCATCTCGAGCTCGCGGAGGCCGTCGTCGGGGGTCGACCGGACGCGGCCGAGACCGCCGCGCGCGAGATTCTCGGCGGGGTCCTGCGCGACATCGGCACCGACCAGACCGCACCGTCCTAGCGCCCTCAGGCGAGAGTCCGGATCACCCGGGCGGGGACGCCGGCCGCCAGACTCGCGGGCGGCACGTCCCGCGTGACGACGGCCCCTGCTGCGACCACGGAACCGGCTCCGATGGTCACGCCTTGGGTGATGGTCGCCGCCGCTCCGATCCAGACGTCCTCCTCGATCGTGATCGGCGCAGAGGCGGTGTACTCGCGTCGTTCGGCCACGGGGAGCGGGTGCCCACCGGTGATCAGGTTGACCTTCGGAGCGATCATCACGTTGTCTCCGATCGTGATGCCGCCCCCGTCCATGAATGTGCACCCCTGGTTGACGAACACGTTCTCTCCGAACGTGGTGTTCAGACCGTGCTCGGTGTAGAACGGCGGATAGATCGTCACCGAATCCGGCAGAGGACCGCCGAAGACGACCTCCAGGAGTTCGTCGCGGGCCCCGACCTCGCTGAACGGAAGGGCGTTCAGCCGAGAGGTCGCGTCGGTGACCGCCGTGATGCGCTCTGCGTACTCGGCGAATGCTGGGCTCTGGACATACATGACGTGATCTGTGCGGGTAGACATGCTCGGGATCTCACCAGTGCGGCACACGGAGGAGCAAACAACCCGACACGCTCCCCCCACAACCACGCGTTGTGCTCCTAGGATCGCAGCGTGGATCTCGAGGCGCTTCGCACCTTCGTGGCCGTGGCGGAGACCGGTCGGTTCCTGGCCGCGGCCGATCAGCTGCATGTCAGCCAGCAGGCCGTCTCCAAGCGGATGGCCGTCCTCGAAGAGCGCCTCGGGGTCGTGCTGCTCGTGCGCACCGCCCGTGGTTCCCACTTGAGCCCGGACGGGCAGGTCCTGCTGCCCCACGCCCGGAAGGTCCTGGCTGCCCTGGAGGGAGCCGAGCGCGCTGTGCGGCCTGGGAGCAGGCCGTTTCGGATCGATGTCCTCAACCGGCGCATCGCCCCCGCCCAGACGGTGTACACCTACTTCCGCTCCGCGGCGGGTATTGCCCTGGACGCGGTCACTCTGGCTGACCAGGACGCCGCCCGATCCGTCCGCACACTCCTGGACGGGGGCGTGGACGCCTCGTTCCGGGCGATCCGCGCCGAGCAGGTCCCGGACGGCGTGTGTGCCGAGCGTCTCCTTGATGTCCCGCTGCAGGTTCTGGTCGGTCCCGCTCATCCCCTGGCAGATTCGGCCTGGGTACGGCCTGCTGACTTGGTCGGACACCGGATCTGGATCCCAGGCATCCGCGCGGGGAGCGAGTGGGCAGACTTCTACCTGGCGCTCGCGGGCGAGTTCGGGCTCGACATCGACGCTCTCGGACCCCACTTCGGCGACGAGGCGCTCATGGACGCCCTGGCCGAGTCCGTGGACCTGGCCACGCTCGTCGGAGCGGGCGATCGTTACGTGTGGCCCGAGAGCTACAGGCTTCGTCGCATCCCTCTCCGCGACCCCGTCGCCGTCTACCCGCATGTGCTGCTGTCCCGGGCAGGGCACCGACACCCCGTGCTCGACGGGCTGAGAGACCACCTTCGGGCCACGCGCCCGATGGTCGGGGGAGAGGCTTGGGTCCCGCCCTGGGTCGTCTCCTGACCTCGAAGACACGCCATGGGCCGCCACTGCAGCGCAGTCGAACCCCGGGTCCCCTCACTCCGCGCCCACAATGGTGTTACCTTTCGAGGGAAGGTTGCCCCGCTCCACCGTCGCAGCGACCGTCGGCCAGACTCGCGGGCGACGGGCTCCCGACCGGAGCGAGGCTCCACTCGACCCCTCAGCCCCGCACCCCGAGAGGACCCGCCATGTCGACCCTGCGCAGCGCCGAGTGGTACGTCGGCGACGACCGCAACGCCTACATCCACCGCGCCTGGATGCGGCGCGGGCTGCCCGCCTCCGCCTTCGACGGCACCCGCCCCCACATCGCGATCGCCAACACCGCCAGCGACCTCGTGCCCTGCAACATGCACCTGACCGAGGTGGCCCGCTCCGTCGCGAACGGCATCCACGAAGCGGGCGGCATCCCCCTCGAGCTGCCCGTGATGGGCCTCGGCGAGACGCTCGTGCGCCCCACCGCGATGCTCTGGCGGAACCTCGCGGCGATGCAGATGGAGGAGATGCTCCGCGCCAACCCGGTCGACGGCGTGGTGCTCCTGGGCGGCTGCGACAAGACGATCCCGTCCCTGCTCATGGCCGCGGCATCCGTCGGCATCCCGGCGCTGGTGGTCCCCGGCGGCCCGATGCTCTCCGGCACCTTCCGCGGCAGGCCGCTGGGCTGCGGCACGGACGTGTGGAAGCTGAGCGAGGACGTGCGCGGCGGAGGCCTGTCCGAGCAGGACTTCCTCGCCTCCGAGTCCTCGATGATCCGCTCCAAGGGGCACTGCAACACCATGGGCACCGCCTCGACGATGGGCCTGCTCGCCGAGGTGCTCGGCATGGTGCTCCCGGGCCTGGCCGGCACCCCCGCCCCCGATGCGCGCCTGCTCGAGGGCGCTCATGCCAGCGGCCGCCGGATCGTCGAGATGGTCGGCGAGGAGCTCACCCCGCAGGCGGTGATCACCGAGGCCTCGATGCGCAACGCGATCGTCGCGCTCGCCGCGATCGGCGGCTCCACCAACGCCGTGGTGCACCTGCTCGCCATCGCGGGACGCCTGGGCCTGGACATCTCGCTGGACGACTTCGACAGCGTCGGGGCCGACGTCCCGCTGCTGGTGAACCTCCAGCCCTCCGGCGAGCACCTGATGGACGACCTGTTCCGCGCCGGCGGCTTCCTCGCCGTGCTCAAGGAGGTCCGTGACCTGCTGGACCCGGGCGCGCCCACCGTCTCGGGCCGCCCCCTCGCGGACCACCTCGACGAGGCCCGGACCTGGGACCGCGACGTGATCGCCTCCCGCGGGGAGCCCCTCCAGGAGAAGGCCGGCATCGCCGTGCTGCGCGGTGGACTCGCCCCCGGCGGCGCGATCGTGAAGCCCTCGGCCGCGACCCCCGCACTGCTCCGGCACCGCGGCCCCGCCGTCGTCTTCGACTCGATCGAGGACTTCCGCGCCCGCATCGACGACCCCGAGCTCGAGGTCGACGAGGACTCCGTGCTCGTCCTCCGCGGCTGCGGCCCCAAGGGCTACCCCGGCATGCCCGAGGTCTCCAACATGCCCCTGCCGCGCAAGCTCCTCGAGCGCGGCGTGCGGGACATGGTGCGGATCTGCGACGGCCGCATGAGCGGCACCGCCTACGGCACCGTCGTGCTGCACGTGACCCCGGAGGCGGCCGACGGCGGGCCGCTGGCCCTCGTGCGCACCGGCGACATCGTCGTCCTCGACGTGGCCGCGCGTCGCCTGGACCTGGAGGTGAGCGCGGAGGAGCTCGCCGCCCGCACCCCGAACGAGGCGACCCTCGCCGGCTTCGCGTCGCCGGAGCGCGGCTGGCAGAAGCTCTACGTCGAGCACGTGACCCAGGCGGACACCGGCGCCGATCTCGACTTCCTGGTCGGCTCCAGCGGCGCCGAGGTGCTGCGCGAGTCGCACTGAGCCGCGCACCGGACCGGTCCACTGCTCCGACGGGTGCCGCGCCGCACGTCGGTCGTCAGGGCGCCGTCCCCGGAACTTGACGTCGTACGGCGCGCGCACGAAGATGGAGGTCGACCAAAGATCCGATGTCTGGGGAGGGTTGCGCCCCGACGCCACGCCCCGCACCGCTGCGGCACAGCACGGCAGGGCTCGGACCGACCCAGGAGAGACGCTGCCGATGAGCACCTTCACCGCCCTCGACGTCCAGGACGTCCGCTTCCCCACCAGCCGCGACCTCTCCGGCTCCGACGCGATGAACCCCGATCCCGACTACTCCGCCGCGTACCTCTCCGTGCGCACGGACGCGGGGGACGCGGGCACCTCCCTCGTCTTCACCATCGGCCGCGGCAACGACGTGCAGAGCGCCGCGATCTCCGCCCTCGCACCCCATCTGCTGGGCAGGGAGGTCGAGGAGGTTCTCGCAGACCTCGGAGGGCTGCACCGCGAGCTCAGCTACGACTCGCAGCTGCGCTGGCTCGGCCCGGAGAAGGGCGTGATCACCATGGCGATCGGCGCCGTGGTCAACGCGCTGTGGGACCTGCGGGCCCGCCGCGAGGGCCGGCCCCTGTGGCTCGCCCTCGCCTCCCTGAGCCCTGAGGAGCTGCTGGACCTGGTGGACCTGCGCTATCTCGAGGACGCGCTCACCCGCGAGGAGGCGCTGGAGATCCTGCGCCGCGGCGCCGAGGGCAAGCAGGAGCGGATCGCCGCCCTGCGCAGAAGCGGCGTCCCGGCCTACACCACCACCCCCGGCTGGCTCGGCTACAGCGACGAGAAGCTCACCCGCCTGCTGCACGAGGCGCGCGAGGAGGGCTTCGACATGGTCAAGCTCAAGGTCGGCGCCGATCCCGCCGACGACGAGCGCCGGATGCGCATCGCCCGCGAGGTCATGGGCCCGGGCTTCCCGATCGCGGTCGACGCGAACCAGCGATGGGACACCGCCGAGGCGATCACCGCCATCCGGGCGATGGCCCCGCACGATCCCTACTGGGTCGAGGAGCCCACCTATCCCGACGACGTCCTCGCCCATGCCGCGATCCGCGAGGCCGTGGCTCCGGTGCGGATCGCCACCGGCGAGCAGGGCGCGAACCGGATCCTGTTCAAGCAGCTGCTCCAGGCCGGCGCGATCGACGTGCTCCAGGCCGATGCCACCCGTGTCGCCGGGATCTCCGAGAACCTCGCGGTCCTGCTGCTCGCGGCGAAGTTCGACGTGCCTGTCTGCCCGCACGCCGGCGGCGTGGGGCTGTGCGAGATGGCCCAGCACCTCGCCTTCCTCGACACGGTCGCGATCGCGGGGGAGGATGTGCGGCGCCGGATCGAGTTCGTCGATCACCTCCACGAGCACTTCGAGGTCCCGGTGCGGATCGAGCACGGCGCGTACATGCCCCCCGAGGAGCCGGGCGGCGGCGCCCGGATGCACGAGGCCTCGGTCCGCGACCACCTCTTCCCGGGCGGCCCCGTCTGGCAGGAGATCGCCGCCGCCGACGGAGCGGCCGCCGACGCGCCCGCGTTGACTGCCCGCTGACCGCCCGCTGACCGCCCGACCTGCCAGGAGGAGACACCGCATGGAGCACATCGCCCTGCACACCCGGATCGCCGAGGGACACGAGGCGGACTACGACCGGGAGCACGCCCGCATCCCCGACGAGCTCGACGCCGCGCTGCGCGCCGCCGGGGTGCATGCCTGGCGCATCTGGCGCGACGGCCGCGACATCTTCCATCTGGTCGAGGTCGAGGACTACGGCGCCATGCGTCGCCGACTGGCGGAGGACCCCGCGAACCAGCGCTGGCAGGCCCACATCAACCCGTTCCTCGAGGTCGTCGACGACTACGGCGGCGAGGACACCGGGATCCGCCCCGTCTGGTCCCTGCCTGCGCAGGCGCCGGACGGACGCGAAGCGGTCGGCACGGCACGCGCCGCTGACGGCCCGGCACCGATCGACGGGAAGGCGTCATGAGCGCCGGGGTCCCGTCGGCCGCCCCGCGCGCCGAGGCGCCGCCGGAGCTGCCCGCGCTGGGCTTCGGCGCCGCGCAGCTCGGCAACCTCTACCGCGTCACCACCGACGAGGAGGCCGCCGGCGCGGTCGCCGCCGCCTGGGAGGGCGGGATCCGGTACTTCGACACCGCCCCGCACTACGGGATCGGCACCTCAGAGCGTCGCCTCGGCGCGCTGCTCGCCCCGTATCCGCGCGAGGAGTACCTGCTCTCCACGAAGGTCGGACGTCTGCTGCGTCCCGGGCCCGGCACCGGGGACGACATGGACCATGCCTTCGCCGTTCCCGACGACCACGTGCGGGAGTGGGACTTCTCCGAGGCCGGGGTGCGCCGCTCGCACGAGGAGTCCCTCGCGCGGCTGGGTCTGGAGCGCGTGGACATCCTCCTCGCCCACGACCCCGAGGAGGGGCCGACGGAGCAGGCCTTCGCCGAGGGCCTGCCGGCGCTCGCGGCGATGCGGGAGGAGGGGCTCGTGCGTGCCGTCGGCGTCGGCTCCAAGGACGCGGACGTCCTCACCCGAGCGGTCCGCACGGGCCTGATCGACCTGGTCATGCTCTCGGGTCGGTACACGCTGCTGGAGCAGGCGAGCTCCCGTGAGCTGCTCGCCGAGTGCGCGGCGCGCGGCGTCGGCGTCATCGCCGTGTCCGTGTTCAACTCCGGCCTGCTCGCCCAGCACCGCGTGCCCGAGGACGCCCACTACGAGTACGACCAGGCGCCCGCCGAGCTGCTCGCCCGGGCGCGGGAGCTCGCAGCCCTCGCCGAGCGCCACGGCGCGACCCTGCCCGACCTCGCCGTGCAGTACCCGCTGCGGCATCCGGCCGTGCGCTCGGTCGCCCTCGGGATGCGCACCGCCGCGCAGGTCCGCTCGAACGTGGAGCGGATGACGACGCGGATCCCGGAGGCCGCCTGGGAGGACGTGGGGCGTCTCGAGCGCGCCGCGGCGACCGGAGGGGCCGCCGATGCCGTCCGCTGACCTCGCGCCGGTCACCGACGCCCACCTGCACCTCTGGGACCTCGCCGAGAGCTCCTACGGCTGGCTCGCCGGGGCGCCGGAGCCGCTGCGCCGGACGGTCTCGTTCGACGACGTCCGGGAGGACCTGCTGGACCTCGGCGTGCACCGGGTGGTGCTGGTCCAGGCCGACGACACCGCCGAGGACACCGCCCACCTCCAGCGCACCGCCCGTGCGATCGAGGCCGACGGGCGCGTGCCCCGGGCGGACGTCGTCGGCTGGCTGCCGCTGACCGACCCCGCCGCGGTCGCCGACGCGCTCGCCGACCCGGACCGCACCGACCATCTCGTCGGCGTGCGGCATCTGGTCCACGACGAGCCCGACCCCGGCTTCCTCGACCGCCCCGAGGTCGCCCGCTCCCTGGAGCTGCTGGCCGAGGCCGGGCTCCCGCTCGACGTGCCCGACGCCTTCGAGAGGCACATGGCCCAGGTGGTGCGCGTGGCCGCACGGCATCCCGGTCTCGTCGTCGTCCTCGACCACCTGGGCAAGCCCCCGCTCGGCGAGGCGGCCGCGTTGGCGCGCTGGCGCGAGCAGATCACGGCGATCGCGGAGCATCCGAACGTCGTCGCGAAGCTCTCCGGACTCGCCACCAGCGGGAACGGCGACTTCGGCGAGGCGGCCGAGCTCGCGTTCGCGCTGTTCGGCGCTCAGCGACTGATGATCGGCTCGGACTGGCCGATCGCGCCGCGCGCCCTCGACCTCGGCTCGGGCTTCGCACCCCTGCTCGCGCAGGTGCGCACCTGGGCCGCCGCCGACGTCGCCGCCGTGGCCCACGGCACCGCCGCGCGCATCTACCGTCGGCTCGGAGAGCCCGCGGTGACGGGCTGAGGGGCGCCGCGATGACGCGCTCAGCCCTGCCGCGCCCCGAGGCCGTGCGCGGTGTCGGCCAGGGGCGGCGGGGTGCGCGGCGCGCGTCTCATGCCGTCGCCGTCGGCGGCTCGCCCTCCTGCAGCAGCCACGACTCGACCCCGGCGACGTGCGCCGCCGCGTAGGTGCGGGCGAGGTCGGGGCGGCGGGCCCGCAGCGCATCGAGGATGCGCCGGTGCTCGGCAAGGGTGCGCTCCACGGCCGAGTCGTCGGTCAGGCCGCGCCAGATCCGCGCCCGCGCCGTCGAGCCGCCCAGGCTCTCCAGCAGGGTGCTGAGGTAGTCGTTGGGGCAGCGGTCGTTGATCAGACGATGGAAGGCGACATCGGCGCCGACCAGCTCCTCGATGCCCGAGCTCGCGTCGATGTCCTCCATGATCTGCTCGAGCGCGGTGAAGTCCTCGTCGGTCAGGTGGAGGCAGGCCTGCTCGACCGCGACCGGCTCGAGCAGGCGGCGGATCTCCAGGATCTCGACGTAGCTCGCGTCCTGGTGCAGGTCCAGGACGAAGGCGAGGGACTCCAGCAGCTGCTCGGGCTCGAGGGCCGTGACATAGGTGCCGTCGCCCTGGCGCACGTCCAGCACTCGGATCACCGAGAGCGCCTTGACGGCCTCGCGCAGCGAGTTGCGGGAGACGCCGATCCGCTCGGACAGCTCCTTCTCCGGCGGGAGGCGGTCCCCGGGGTTCAGCTCGCCGTCGACCACCATCTGCTTGATGGCGGTGATGGCGCGGTCGGTGACGGCGGAGGCCATGGCGTCCTCTCCTTCGTGTGCGGGGCGGGATGGGCGATGGGCGGGACGGGCGGTGCGGTGCGGTCCCGGCACGGGTGCGGCGTGCCGGGACGGAGCGACACCTCACCTCGCACCACCGGCTCGTGATCGGATGTCTCGTCAGGACGATTCAAGCACGACTGCGCACCGGCCAGGCAGGATCTCGCCGTCGTCCCGAGATCCCCGTGCTCGGCGTGCGGTGAGACTGTTGACACATCGGATGTTCTACGGGATCGTGTCTCTCGACGCCATAGACATCCGATGTATGGGGTGTCTCCAGGGAAACGGCTGAGGGTCATCGAGGACTCTCTCCCCGAGGAGATGACATGAATTCTTCCACGAAGCGCCCGCCCGCGCTGTCCCGCCGCTCGCTGATCGCCGGTCTCGGCGCCGCCGCGCCTCTCGCCCTGCTCGCCGGGTGCGGAGGGTCCTCCGGCTCCGACCCCAGCGCCACGCTCTACACCTGGATCTCCAACGAGAACGACCGCGCGCAGTGGCAGGCGTTCATCGACGCCGCCACGGAGGCGGACCCGGAGTTCGAGCTCGCCCTCGAAGGGCCGAGCTTCGAGGACTACTGGACCAAGGTCAAGACCCGCATGTCCTCCGGCGACGCACCCGCGCTGCTGACGACGCAGGCGGCCCGCGCCCAGGAGCTGGACGCGCTGCTGGCCCCGCTCGACGACCTCGCCCAGGCGGCCGGCATCGACCTCGCCGAGTACAACGAGGCGATGATCGGCGGCATGACCGTCGACGGCACCGTCCGCGCGATCCCCTACGACGCCGAGCCGATGGTGCTCTTCTACAACAGAGCGCTGTTCGCCGACGGCGGCCTCGAGGTGCCCGGCGCGACCTACACGATGGACCAGTTCCTCGACAATGCGAAGTCCCTGACCTCCGGCGACTCCTACGGCCTCGCGATCTCCGCCGGCCTCGTGCACCTCGGCATGTCGATCGGGTTCGCCAACGGCGGCACCCCGGTGACCGACGGCGCGCTCTCGCTGACCGACCCGAAGATCATCGAGGGCCTCCAGTTCGGCTTCGACCTCGTCACCGAGCACCAGGTGGCCAAGGCGCCCGCCGCCGTCGACTCCGAGCCCGCCGCCCAGCAGGAGCTGATGAACGGCAACGTCGCGATGTACCTCGACGGGCCCTGGATGTACCAGGCCTACGCCGACGCCCTCGGCGAGGACCTCGGCGTCGCGATCGTCCCCTCGGAGAGCGGGGAGGCCAAGGGCCTCATCCAGGGATCGGGCTTCGGGATCGCCTCGAACGCGAAGGACCCCGAGGCGGCCTTCGCCTCGATCATGGCGATCACGACCCCCGAGGTCATCGGGGCCGTCGCCCACTCCCGCGGCACCTTCCCCTCGATCGTCTCCCAGGAGGAGAAGTGGGCCGAGGGGAAGCCGGAGGGCAACGTCGCCGCCGTCCAGGCCCTCGCGCAGAACGGCGCCCCGCTGATCACCACCCCGACCTGGAACGAGGTCGGGTCCCAGTTCTCCCAGTACGCCACCGAGGGCTTCCAGGGCAGCCGCAGCGCCGAGGAGATCCTCGGCGAGATCCAGGCGGCGGTCGGCTGATGGCGGCCACCGTCGCTCCCGCCCCCACGGGCGCGGTGCCGGCGCCCCGCACGCGATCGTCCACGGGAGGCCCCGGACGGCGCCGCGGAGGGTGGCCCGCCGCGCTCTACCTGAGCCCGGGGATGCTCGGCTTCGCCGTGTTCATCGTCGTGCCGCTGCTGGTCTCCCTGGTCATCAGCTTCTACGACTGGCCGCTGTTCGGGGCACCGGAGTTCGTGGGCCTGGACAACTACCGCTACATGCTCGCCGGGGATCCCGCGTTCTGGCTCAGCCTGCGCAACACGCTGATCTTCGCGGTGCTGTACACCGCCGTGAACCTGATGGTGGCCCTGGGCCTCAGCTACTGGCTCATGAACCTCGGCGGCCGCTGGGCAGCATTCTTCCGGGTGCTGTTCTTCATCCCCGTCGTCACCCCGATGATCGGCAACGCGCTGATCTTCCGGCTCATGCTCAACGACGACGGCGTGATCAACCAGATGCTCGCGGCCCTCGGGATCCCGGGGCCGCAATGGCTGAACACCCCCGGCTGGGCGATGCTCTCCCTGGTCATGATGTCGCTGTGGCAGGGCATGGGCTACAACATCATCGTGCTCGGCGCGGGCATCGCCGGGATCAGCCCCAGCGTGCTGGAGGCCTCGAGGATCGACGGCGCAGGGCCCGTGAACCGGTTCTTCAGGGTGGTCTTCCCGATGCTGTCGCCGACCATCTTCTTCTGCACGATCATGACGGTGATCGGCGCCTTCAAGGTGTTCGCGCAGCCCTACGCGCTCACCGAGGGCGGTCCCGGCAATGCGACCAACACCCTGGTGCTGCACCTGTACCGCAACGGCTTCTCCTTCGATCGGCTCGGCTACGCCTCCGCCCTCGCCTGGGTGCTGTTCGTCCTGGTGATGCTGATCACCGCCCTCCAGTTCAGCCAGCAGAAGAGGTGGGTCAGCTATGACAGCTGAGACCGTCGCCCCCGTCCGCCGGACCCGGGGCGCCCTCCGTCCCGGCCCCGTGGTCTCCCGCGTGCTCCTCTGCGTGGTCGGCGCCGTGTTCCTCTTCCCCTTCGTGTGGATGCTCGCCACCTCGCTCAAGCCCACCAACGAGGTCTTCGCCAGCGGCACCAGCTTCTTCGGCTCGCGCATCGAGTGGAGCAACTACACGGTCGCGTGGACGGCGATCCCCTTCGGGCGGATCCTCGTCAACAGCTTCCTCGTCGCGCTCGCCGGGGCGCTGCTGACCGTCACGGTGTCGGTGCTGAGCGCCTACGCCTTCAGCCGGCTGCGCTTCCGAGGCCGCGCCACCCTGTTCGCCGCGTTCCTGGCCACCATGGTGCTGCCGCAGGAGGTGCTGATCATCCCGCTCTACCTCATGATGCAGAAGGCGGGCCTGGTCAACTCCTATCCGGCGCTGATCCTGCCCTTCGCCTTCGGCGCCTTCGGCACCTTCCTGATCCGGCAGTTCCTGCTCTCGCTCCCCTCCGACTACGAGGAGGCCGCCACGATCGACGGCGCCGGCCGACTGCGCACCCTGGTCAGCGTGATCGTCCCGCTGCTGCGGGCGCCGATCTCCGTGGTGTTCGTGTTCGCGTTCATCGAGTACTGGGGCAGCTTCCTCTGGCCGCTCATCGTCGTGAACGACGCCTCGATGGCGACCGTGCCGATCGGCCTGCAGATGTTCTCCGGCGAGCGCGGCACCGACTGGGGGCCGCTCATGGCCGCGGTGACCCTCGTGGTCCTGCCGAGCCTGCTCATCGTGGTCCTGCTCCAGAAGCAGCTCCAGCAGGGGGTGTCGATGGGAGGCTTCGGCGGCCGCTGAGCCCCTGCCCCGCCCCGCCGACCGCCCTGCTCCGCCTGACGTCCCCTGCCCCGCCGACCGCCCCTCGGCCGACACCCGTCGGCCGCCCGACCCCACCGACCCCACCGACCGTTCGCACCGCCCACCAGGAAAGAGAGACCTCCACCATGCGTGACCCCCAGAAGTGGGACGCCCTCCCGCAGCGACTGCCCGACTGGTTCCGCGACTCCCCGCTCGGCATCTTCATCCACTGGGGCCCGTACTCGGTGCCCGCCTGGGCCGAGCCCACCGCCGAGCTCGGCGCAGTCGACAGCGACCTCGGCTGGTTCGCCCACAACCCCTACGCCGAGTGGTACTTCAACACCCTCCGCATCGAGGACTCACCGGCCGCCGAGCACCACCGCGAGGTCCACGGCGACGCGCCCTACGACGACTTCCTCGACCAGTGGGACACCTCCGCCTTCGACCCCGCGGCCTGGGCGGACCTGTTCCGCCGCGCGGGCGCCGACTACGTCGTGCCCACCACCAAGCACCACGACGGGGTGACCCTGTGGGACGCGCCCGGCACGGGGGACCGCAACACCGTGCGCCGCGGCCCGCAGCGGGACCTCGTCGGCGAGATCGCAGGCGCCGTGACCGAGGCGGGCCTGCGCTTCGGCGTGTACTACTCCGGGGGCCTGGACTGGCACGTCCGGCCGACGGAGCCACTGGTCAGCGGCAAGGACGTGCATGACCTCAAGCGTCCGCGGGACGACGAGTACGGGAAGTACTGCAGCGCCCACGTGCGCGACCTCATCGACCGCTACTCACCCGACGTCTTCTGGAACGACATCGGCTGGCCCGACGAGAACTTCCACTTCGAGGAGGGCGGGCTCGGCGAGCTGCTCGAGCACTTCTACACCGCCCGCCCCGAGGGCCTGATCAACGACCGCTTCGCCGGCGCGCACCAGGACTTCGTGACCACCGAGTACCAGGCCGGCGAGATCCCCGTGGGGCAGCCCTGGGAGAACTGCCGCGGCGTGGGACTCTCCTTCGGCTACAACCAGGTCGAGGGCGCCGAGCAGTACATGTCCGGCGCGCAGGCCGTGCGCCACGTCGTCGACGCGGTCTCGAAGGGCGGGCGAGTGCTGCTGAACGTCGGCCCGCGCGCCGACGGGTCCCTGCACGAGCTGCAGGTCGCCGCGCTCGAGTCCCTCGGCGAGTTCATGGCCGAGCACAAGACCCACCTGGCCGGCTCCCGAGGGCTCGGAGAGCTGTCCCTCGAGGGCGTCGACTGGGCTCGCGCCGTCGAGAAGGACGGGACCTGCCACGTGTTCCTCAGCGGCGACGCGGGGGAGGCGCGAATCGACCCGTCCGCCCTGCCCGAGGGCTTCGACTGGCCGACGGGCGAGTTCGAGGTGACACTCGCCGGCGAGGAGGAGGCGCCGGTCGCGATCTCCGCGGCGCGGGTGGGCTGACCCGGGAGCCCGGGAGCCCGGGCGCTGGCGACGAACGCGACGGGGCGGTGCCGCACTGCGGTGCCGCCCCGCTCTCGTCGGCCTCCGGGCGCCTCCCTCCGCCGCTCTCACCCCTGCGCGATGCTCTCCCAGCTGCGCGAGGCCGCCGAGCGGACGATCGCCTCGCACACCTCGGCGGCGGCGAGCCCGTCCTCGGCGTTCGGGGCGCGGTGCGTGCCGGCGGTGACGTCGGAGAGGAAGGCGGCGGCCTCGATGGTCTTGAGGTCGTCGAAGCTCATCGGGATGCCGGGACCGGGCTGGAAGCGGGCGTACTCGCCGTGGCCGGGGCCGGCGAGCACGGTGGTGTAGCCGTGCTCGGTGCCGCCCTCGCCGAGCATCACCTCGAACTCGTTCATGCGGGTGAAGGACCACCGGGCCGAGCCCTCGGTGCCGAAGACCTCGAGCGCGTAGTCGCTGCGGTGGCCACGGGCGACGCGCGAGGACTCGAGCGTCGCGTGGGCGCCTCCGTCCAGGGCCGCGAGCGCCGCGACCCAGTCCTCGTTCTCCACCGCGCCGCGCTCCTCGCTGACCTCGACCGCGCCGTGGCCGACGCCGGCCCCCAGCGGCAGGGGCCGCTCGGGGAGGAACGTGTCCGAGGTCGCGGAGACCTCGGTGATGCGCTGCCCGGTGACGTGCTGGACCAGGTCCGCACCATGGGAGAGCAGGTCGCCGATCACGCCGCTGCCTCCCTTGGCGCGGTCGTAGCGCCAGGTCAGCGGGCCGTCGGGGGAGGAGGCGTAATCGGCGATCAGCCAGCAGCGCACGTTCGTGACCCGGCCCAGTCGCCCGCTCGCGACCAGCTCGCGCAGGTGCGCGATCGCGGGGGCGTGGCGGTAGTTGAAGCCGACGGCCGTCGCGATCCCGGCGCCGTCCCGTGCTGCGGCCGCCGCATCGCGGATCTCGCGGGACTGCGCGGCGGAGACCCCCATCGGCTTCTCGATCCAGAAGGGCTTCCCGGCGGCCGCCGCCGCGAGCGCGAAGTCGCGGTGCAGGAAGTTGGGCGAGCAGATCGAGACCGCCTCGACCTCCGGATCGGCGAGGACCTCGTCGATCGAGGCGACCGCCTTCTCGAACCAGAACTGCTCGCGCGCGGCGACCTGGTTCTCCTCGATCGGGTCCGCGGCGACCACCAGGCGGGGGCGGATCCCCAGCTCCGGGAAGCGGGAGGGGAGGCGCTGGTAGGACGAGGAGTGCAGGCGCCCCATCCAGCCGAGGCTCACCACACCGATGCCGATCTCACGCATGTCTGCTCCTTCGGGAAGTCCGTGGACGGGGAGGGCCGACGGGGCGGGGCCCCGTCGGCGGTGGAGCCCGGGAGCTGTCGTCCCGCCGGCCCCGGAGCTCAGCCGGCGCCGAGCTCCTTCTGGATCCGCTCGCGCATCCGCACGTTGATCGCGTCGGCCTCCTCCTCCCAGCCGAACACGCACACCGACACCGACCCGTCGTACTCGCGCTCGCGCAGGTAGGCGAAGGCGGCATCCCAGTCGATCTCGCCGTTGCCGATCTCGTTGTGCTGGTGGATGCGGGCGTCGACCCCGGGCGGGTTCATGATGTAGCGGTTGCCGACGTTCGCGGTGTGGTCGAAGACGTCCGCGATGTGCAGGTGCTTCAGCCGGTCTCCGGCGTAGTCCATCATCTCGCGCACATCCCTCGAGCCCTGGCCCAGGTGGTAGGTGTGCGGGAAGCAGAACTCGTAGTTCAGCCAGTCGCGGTCCACGCCGCGGATGATCTGCACGGCCCGGTCGTTCTCCTCGACGAAGTCGTAGGGGTGCGCCTCGATCGTGCACTCCAGGCCGTACTTCTCGAAGACAGGGATCAGCTCCTCCATCGACTTGTAGAACTGGCCCTCGCTCTGCCGGGGACGGTTCGGGTCGCCGGAGAACTCGGTCGCGATCAGCGGCACCTCGAGGGCGTCGGCGATCTCCAGCAGCCGCCTCCAGTTGCGCACCTGCGCCTGGCGCTCCTGCTCGTCGGGGCTCGCCCAGTCGAAGACGGGGTTGAAGGTCCAGATCCTCACCCCGGTGTCCTTCATCGCCTGCTTCACCTCGGCGATCTGGTGGCGGTCCACCTTGGGGTAGTGGTGCCACTCGTGGAAGTCGGCGCGGGGCGAGAGCTCGAGGTACTCGAAGCCGAGCTCGGCGGCCTTCGCGAGCTCCTCCGCGACGCTGAGGTGCGGGTGGTACATGGACGGGTCCAGCAGGATCTTCACCATGGAGGTCCTCCTTCGAAGGGGCGGGGGCCGACGCGGTGCGCGGCGCGGCGGGGTCAGCGAGAGCGGGTCACTTCACGCCCAGGCCGCACTCGGCCAGGAACTCACGGGTCGCGATGGCGTTGGGCAGCGGGAGCGACGGATCGCAGGGGTAGAGGTCCTGCTCGCAGATCACGTACAGCTCCTTGTCGAGGGTGACCAGCTTCTGGACCAGGTCCTTCATGTCCGGCAGGCCCGCCGGCGGCTTCACCGAGGCGCCCTTGGCGACGGCCTCGCCGAAGGGCCAGTCCTTCTCGTGCGCCTCGCGGGTGATGTCCGGGTCGAAGGCCTTGATGTGCACGTAGCCGATCCGCTCGGGGTACTCGTCGATCATGGAGATCGGGTCGCCGCCGCCGTAGACGATGTGGCCGGTGTCCAGGCAGAACGAGACCAGCTCGGGGTCGGTCGCCTCGAACACGCGGGCGATCTCCTCGGGGGTCTCGATGTGGGAGTCGCCGTGGGGGTGCAGCACCATCGTCAGGCCGTAGTCCTGCTTCATGATGCGGCCCAGCTCGTTGGCGTTCTCGACGTAGCGCCGCCACGCCTCGCCGGTCAGCTCGCGGTCGTCGGTGAACTGCCAGGTCTTCTCGTCGCGGTACATCGGGGGCAGGTGCACCATGTACTCGGCGCCGACGGCGGCGTGGGTCTCGGCGATCGCGCGGAAGGTCCGCTCGGTCTCCGGCCAGGCCTCCTCCTTGTGCAGGATGCCCCAGCCGGTCCCGGCCACGACCCGGAAGCCGTGCTCGTCCATCACGGACCTCAGCTCCTTCGCGTCCTTCGGGAAGTAGCCCCACGGCCCGGTCTCCATCACGGAGAAGCCGGCCTCGGCCATCTCGCCGAGCGCGGTGCGCCAGGGGATCTGCTTCTCGTCCTCGGGGAACCACACGCCCCACTGGTCGGGGCACACGCCGATCGTGAGCTTGTCGTAGGGCGCCTCGGGATTGCGCGACTTGTCGCCGGCGGCGGGGGAGGGCGAGGTGGTGGTCAAGACTCTGCTCCTTCGGAGGTCATGCGGGGCGTGGGGCCGGCGGCGCCGACCGTGGAACTGGCAGCTGCGCGGCTGCTGGTGAGGTTTTGCGGCCGCTGCGACTCATGCTGGTGCTTCCATGAGTCGTCACTGCCGCAAAACCTGCGGGGGCCGGGAAGCCGGGCGGCCGACGGGACGGGCCAGGAGGCCGACGGGCTGGGCGGGCGGCTGACGGGACAGGTCGGATGGCCGACGGACCGGGCGGCCGACGGGGGCCGCCCGGCCCCGTCGGCCGCCCGTGCGGCTGCTCAATCGTGGGTCGGGAAGCTCATCGAGGACTCGACGGTCTCGTTCTGGGCGGGCCAGCGGGTGGTGACGGCCTTCTGGCGGGTGTAGAAGCCGACGCCCTCGGGGCCGTGGGCGTGGTGCTCGCCGAACAGCGAGTCCTTCCAGCCGCCGAAGGAGTAGTAGCCCACCGGGGTCGGGATCGGCACGTTGATGCCGATCATGCCCACCTGGATCTCGTCCTCGAAACGGCGCGCGTAGTGGCCGGAATCGGTGAAGATCGCGGTGCCGTTGCCGAAGGGCGAGGAGTTGACCAGGTCGATCGCCTCGTCGAAGTTGTTCACGTGCATCACCACGAGCACCGGGCCGAAGACCTCCTCGGTGTAGGTCGGGTGGTCGGCGGCGAGGTCGGTGATGACCGTCGGCCCCACGAAGTTCCCGTTCTCGTGGCCCTCGACCACGAGGCCCCGGCCGTCGACCACGATCGTCGCCCCGGCGGCCTCGGCCTCGTCGGTCATCCGGATCACGCGCGCCCTCGCGTCGGGCGTGATCACCGGCGGCATGTCGGTCGCCGGGTCGTCACCCGGGCCCACCACCAGCTTCTCGGCCTCGGCTGTGATCGCGGCGAGGAACTCCTCGTGCACATCGCCCACGGTCACGGCGACCGGCACGGCCATGCAGCGCTCGCCGGCGGAGCCGAAGGCACCCGAGGCGACCTGCGCGGCCGCGAACTCGACATTCGCATCCGGCATCACCACGGCGTGGTTGTTCGCGCCGCCCAGGGCCTGGACCCGCTTGCCGGCCGCGGAGGCGGTGGCGTGGACGTGCTTCGCGATCGGGGTGGAGCCGACGAAGGACACCGCTGCGACGCCGTCATGCGTGCACAGCGCGTCGACCACGGTCTTGCCGCCGTGGACCACCTGGAACACACCGTCGGGCAGGCCGGCCTCCTGGTAGAGGCGGGCGACGATGTTCGAGGCGGAGGGGTCGCGCTCGGAGGGCTTGAGGACGAAGGCGTTGCCGGTCGCGATCGCGATCGGGTGCATCCAGAAGGGCACCATCGCCGGGAAGTTGAACGGGGTGATCCCGGCGACCACGCCGAGCGGCTGGCGCAGCGTGTGCCCGTCCACGCCGGTGGAGATGTTCTGGGAGAAGCCGCCCTTGAGGTCCTGGGTGATGGAGGTCGCGAACTCGAGGGTCTCCAGGCCACGGGCGATCTCGCCCTTCGCATCGCCCACGGTCTTGCCGTGCTCGCGGGAGATCACGGCGGCGATCTCGTCCGTGCTCTCGATCATCAGCTGCCGCATGCGGTAGAGGATCTGGGTGCGCTTGGCGAGCGAGACCCTCGCCCACTCCTTCTGCGCGGCGACGGCGACCTCGACGGCACGGTCGACGGTCCTCGCGTCGCCGAGCTGCAGGGTGCCGACCTCGCCACCGGTGGCAGGGTCCATGATCGGCTGCGTGGAGCCGGACCCGGCGACCTCGCGGCCGTCGATCCAGTGCGTGATCTCGTATCCCATGGTGTTCTCCTCGGGTGCTGGGGGTGTCGTGGTGGTCTGGGGGTGGGGGCGGCGGGAGAAGTGACGTCAGAGGACCCGCCGGGCCCATATGCGGGGCTCGCCGGTCATCTGACGTCACTGGATCGGGAAGACCGGGGCACAGCCGGGGCCGCGGGGCACAGCCGGGGCCGGCGGGGTCACAGGTAGTGGCGCTGCGGGGCGAGGTCCCGCTCGTACTGGGCGCGGGCCTGCTGGGTGGACTCGAGCCGGGAGACGGCGCTGACCGGCACGTCCCACCAGCCGATCCCGGGCGGGTTCGGGCCGTACAGGTTCGTGTCGACCACGATCGCGGTCGCCTCGGTCGAGGCCGCCGCCCTCCGGTACGCCTCGCGGAAGGACTCGGTGTCCGAGACCTCCTGCACCTCGAGGCCGTAGGAGCGGATGTTCGCCGGGATGTCGAAGGGGAGCTTGTCGCCGTCGAGCAGGCCGCTGTCCGTATCGCGCATGCGGTACTTGGTGCCGAAGCGCTGGGAGCCGTGGGACTCGGAGAGGGAGCCGATCGAGGACCAGCCGTGGTTCTGCAGGATCACCAGGATGACCTTGATCCGCTCAGCGACGATCGTGGCGATCTCCTGCGGCGCCATCTGGAAGGTGCCGTCGCCGATGATCGCGACCACCTCCGCCTCGGGGGCGGCCATCTTCGCGCCGAGCGAGGCGGGCAGCTCGTAGCCCATGCAGGAGTAGCCGTACTCGAGGTGGTACTGCTGCGGGGAGCGGGCCTTCCACAGCGCCTGCAGGTCGCCCGGCATGGAGCCGGCGGCGTTGATGACGATGTCTTCATCGCCCATCAGCTCGTTGAGCGCCCCGAAGATCTCCGTCTGGGCGGGCAGCTCCTGGTCATGGGGCTGGAAGCAGGGTTCGACGAGCTCCTCCCACGCCGCGCGCAGCTGCTTCGCGCGCTCGCCGTGCGCGGCCGGGGCCCGCCAGTCCCCGAGCCCGGCCCGCAGTGCGTCGAGGCCCTCACGGGCGTCCGCGACCAGCATCGTCGCGGCGTGCTTCGCGGCGTCGAACGACTTGACGTTGAGGTTCACGAAGCGCACCTCCGGGTTCCGGAAGGCGGTGTGGGAGGCGGTGGTGAAGTCGGTGTAGCGGGTGCCCACGCCGATCACCACGTCGGCCTCGGCGGCGAGGGCGTTCGCCGCGTCGTTGCCGGTCGCGCCCACGCCGCCGAGGCACAGCGGGTGGTCGGCGCTGAGCGCCCCCTTGCCGGCCTGGGTGTCCAGGACGGGGATGCCGGTCGCGTCGGCGAAGGCCTCGAGCGCCGCGCTCGCCTCGGAGTAGATCGCACCGCCGCCGGCGATGACGACGGGGCGCTGCGCGCCGCGGATCACCTCGAGGGCGCGATCCAGCGCCGCGGGCTCGGGCACGGGACGGCCGACGTGCCAGGTCCGCTCCACGAACAGCTCGGCGGGCCAGTCGTGGGCCTCGGCCTGCACGTCCTGCGGGAGGCAGATCGTCACGGCGCCGGTCTCGGCGGGGTCGGTGAGCACGCGCATCGCGGCGAGCAGAGAGGGGATCAGCTGCTCGGGTCGCCAGATCCGGTCGAAGTAGCGGGAGACGGGGCGGAAGGCGTCGTTGACGGTGACGTCCATGGCCCGCTCGTCCTCGAGCTGCTGCAGCACGGGGTCCACGGCGCGGTTGGCGAAGACGTCGCTGGGCAGGATCAGCACGGGGATCCGGTCGATGGTGGCGAGGGCTGCACCGGTGACCATGTTGGTCGAGCCCGGGCCGATCGAGGCGGTGCACGCCATGGCCTGCAGACGGTTCCTCGTGCGCGCGTAGGCCACGGCCGTGTGCACCATGTTCTGCTCGTTGCGGGCCTGGTAGTAGGGCATCTGCGCTTCCGCGGGGGCGGAGGCCTCGGCAGGGGCGGGGTCGATCGCGTTCTGCAGGAGCGCCTGGCCGACGCCCGCGACGTTGCCGTGTCCGAAGATCCCGAAGGTGCCGGGGATCAGGCGCCGCCGCACGCCGTCGCGCTCGCTGTGCTGGGCGGCGAGGAAGCGCACCACGGCCTGGGCGACGGTGAGCCGGACCGTGCCGTGAGGGGCCGACGTCGTGTCGGCGGGGGCCGAAGGGGTCTCGCTCATGCTGCCTCCGTGATGCTGGCCCGCCGACGTGGGGCGGGGCGGTCGGTCCCGCCGTGCGCGCCGGCGGGGTGGTGGTGCCACTGTCGGGATGGTGCCGCCGTCGGCGTTCCGCGCGGGAGGACCACTCGACGGTGAGCTCGTAGGACAAGCATGGCCCCCGACGCCGACGGTGTCAAGAGTTTGTCATGACAAGAATGTCCTCGGGCGTTCGTGGCATAGCCGCAGGTCGGTGCCGTTCGTTGCCGACGACTCGGGCCGAACGACCCTTCCCGAGGCCGAGATCGTGTGTTAGCTTCCCATCTCGTCAGTATTGTTCGGTCAATAAGACAGGACAATCGAGTCTCTCCATCGCTCCTCCGGCCTGACATGGCGTCGGCCGATCCGGATCGACGGCGAGCGACCCCGCACAGAGCGCAGGTGCCCGAGGGCATCGCGCACCGGCGCCACCGCGCCGGCCTCAGGTTCCAAGGAGGGAACATGAGCCCCACCCCGTCGGAATCCACCGCGAAGATACGCGACCTGGTCGCCAGGACGCCCGCCTCGGGCCCGAAGCGCTCGATCGGCTTCCTCGCGATCGTCGCCTGCCTCGGCGGCTTCCTCTTCGGCTACGACACCGGCGTGATCTCGGGCGCCCTGCCCTACATGCACATGCCCTCCGAGGCCGGCGGTCTCGCGCTGAACTCCCTCGAGGAGGGGCTGATCGGCGGCTTCCTGCTGTTCGGCTGCGCCGTCGGCGCCGTGCTGGGCGGGCGGATGTCCGACCGCTACGGTCGACGCCACAACATCCTCCTGCTCGCCGCGATCTTCTTCGTCGGCGCGGTGGGCTGCGCCCTCGCCCCGAACGTCACGATCATGTACATCGCCCGCTTCGTGCTGGGCCTGGCCGTCGGCGGCGCCTCCACCACTGTTCCCGTCTACCTCTCCGAGTCCGCCCCCAAGGAGCAACGGGGCATGCTCGTCGCGGTCGACCAGCTCATGATCGTCACCGGCCAGCTCGCCGCCTTCGCGTTCAACGCGATCATCGCGGGGATCCAGGGCGGGCCGACGGCCGTGGTCGAGAACGATCCCTCGGGCACCTACGAGCAGGGGGCGAGCGTCTCCTGGGACGTCCTCGCCGGCATCGCCGGGGTCTCCGTCTCCGAGGGCAACGGCCACGCCTGGCGCTACATGCTCGTGCTCTGCTCGCTGCCCGCGATCGCGCTGTGGATCGGGATCCGGATGATGCCGGAGTCCGCCCGCTGGCACATCGGCCGCGGCGAGATCTCCGAGGCGATCGGCGTGCTCAAGCGTCTGCGCGTCGAGGGGAAGCACGACGTCCTCACCGAGGTCGCCGAGATGGAGGACAACCGCCGCCAGGAGGAGAAGCGGGAGAAGCTCAGCCTCCGGGCGGGACTGCGGGTGCCGTGGCTCCGCTCGATCATCGTCTTCGGCGGCACCTTCGCGATCCTGCAGCAGCTCACGGGCGTGAACACGATGATGTACTACGCCCCGCGCGTGCTCATGGCGGCCGGCTTCGACTCGCAGGCCTCGATCATCCTCAACGTCTTCACCGGCGTCGCCTCGGTGATCGGGTCGGGCCTCGGCCTGCTCGCGCTGCGCCGCTTCGGCCGACGCCAGGTGCTGCTGGTGGGCCAGGTGATCCTCACCCTCTCCCTGATCGCGATGACCGCGATCTTCCTGCTCGGCATCAACCCCTACATCGACATGAGCGGCCACGTCTCCGAGGACATCCCCGGCTTCGTGCCCTACCTGGTCGTGGTCGTGATCGTGCTGTTCATGCTCGGCATGCAGTCCGGGCCCGGTCCGGTGATGTGGGTGATGCTCTCGGAGATCTTCCCGAACGCCATCCGCGGCGCGGCCAACGGCTTCGCCGTCATGATCCTGTGGGTCACCAACATGATCGTCACCGTCCTGTTCCCCGTGCTCATGGACGGGGTGGGGCCGGTGTTCACCTACGGCCTCTTCGCCGCGATCAACGTCTTCGCCGTCGTCTGGTACTTCCTGCGGGTGCCGGAGACCCGGAAGTTCTCCCTCGAGCGCATCGAGTGGGAGTTCCGCGAGGCCGGCGGCGTCATCCGCCTTCGCTGACCCAGCCGGGCCCCACCCCCTCCCCGCCGCCCCCGACCCCCGCCCGGATCCGTCTCCTCCCCGCCGGCCCCGGCCCCACCACCTCCCCGCCGAGTGCTGCGTCTGGAACGTCACGGGACGGCCATGGCGTTCCAGATGCAGCACTCGGTGGAGGGGAGGTTCCCGCCCCGTTCCACGAGCCCGACCACGTCGGCCCACCCACGGGCCGCCGGCACGTCACCCGCCCACACGCCACCGGCACGTCACCCAGCCGCGGGCCGCCTGCACACATCACCCACCCGCGAGCGACTGCACGTCACCCAGCCGACCCCGTCGGCCGCCCGACCCGAGAGGACCACGCCATGACCACCGAGCCCCTGACCGTCGCCGTGATCGGAGCCGGCATGGCCGGCCGCACCCACGCCAACGCCTGGCGTCAGGCCGGCACCGTCTACGACCTGGGCCTGCCGCCGGTGCGCCTCGGCGCCATCGCCGACGCCCACCTGCCCTTCGCCGAGGACGCCGCCGCCCGGTACGGCTACGACAAGGCCGTCGGCGACTGGCGCGAGGTCGCCGAGGACGACTCGATCGACATCGTCTCGATCGTGGTCGGCAACGCCCTGCACCGCGAGATCGCCGAGGCCATGGCCGCCGCCGGCAAGCACGTCCTGTGCGAGAAGCCGCTGGCCGGCACCCTCGAGGACGCGAAGGCCATGGCCGAGCTCGAGGCGAAGCACCCGGACCTCGTCCTCGCCACCGGCTACACCTTCCGCCGCAACGCGGGCATCGCCATGCTCGCGAAGCTCGCCGCCGACGGCGCGCTCGGCGAGGTCTCCCACCTCGACGCCCGCTACTGGTGCGACTACGGCGCCGACCCGAACGTCCCGATGGCCTGGCGCTACAAGGGCCCGATGGGCTCCGGCGCGCTCGGCGACGTCGGCTCCCACCTCGTGGACTCCGCCGAGCTCATCATGGGTCCGGTCGTCGAGGTCTCCGGCGCGCAGCTGGTGCGCACCATCGCCGAGCGCCCCGTCGCGAGCGGCGCCGTCGCGGGCGGGCGGGGCGTGACCGCCTCGGCCGACGCCCCCAAGGAGGAGGTGGAGAACGACGACGTCGCGACCTTCACCGCCCGCTTCGCCTCCGGCGCGGCCGGCACCTTCTCCGTCTCCCGCGTCGCCCACGGCCTGCCCAACTACAAGAACCTCGCCGTGCTCGGCACCGGCGGCACGGCCACCTGGTCCCTGGACCGCACCGGCGAGATCCAGCTGGCCGACTCCTCCTCGCCCGCGGGACTCGGCGGTCTGCGCCAGGTGCTGGTCAACCCCGACTTCCCGTACTTCAAGAACGGCTCCTCGATGGCCTTCGGCGGCGTAGGGCTGAACCAGATCGAGCAGTTCACCTACCAGGCCCACGCCTTCCTCCAGCAGGTCGCGGGTCTCGAGGACGGCGCGCTGCCGCGGTGCGCGAGCTTCTCGGACGGCTACCGCCAGATGCGCATCCTCAGCGCGGTCGCCGAGTCCGCCGAGCGCGGCGGCGCGGCGATCCGGATCGACTGAGCTCCCCGGCCGCACGACACCCGCACGACTCCCGAAAGGACCCCCGCCATGGCCTTCACCTACGGCGCCTACACCGCCTGCCTGCAGGACCGCTCCCTCGCCGACGCCCTCGACGTGCTCGCCGCCGCGGGGCTCGAGGGGGCGGAGATCAACACCGGCGGCTTCATCCCCGCCCCGCATGCGCATGTCGACGCGCTGCTGGTCAGCGAGAAGGACCGGCGCGAGCTGCGCGCCCTCTTCGCCGACAAGGGCCTGGAGCTGACGGGTCTGGCCGTCTCCGGCAACCCGCTGTCTCCGCTGCCCACCGAGGGCCTCCCGCACGCCCACGACCTGCGCCGAACGATCGAGCTCGCCGGCCGGCTCGGCGTGCGCGACGTGGTCGCGATGTCCGGCACCCCCGGCACCGACCCCGGCGCCCGCTACCCGGCCTGGATCGTGAACCCCTGGAACGGCATCGATCTCGAGATCCTGGAGCACCAGTGGTCCGTCGCGGTGCCCTTCTGGAAGCAGATGGACGCCCTCGCCCGGGAGCACGACGTGCAGCTCGCCTTCGAGATGCACCCGCGCAACCTCGTCTTCTCCCCGCTCACCTTCGAGCAGTTCCTGGACCGCGTGGAGCCGACGAACATCGGCGTGAACCTCGACCCCTCGCACCTGTTCTGGCAGCAGATGGAGCCGATCGACTGCATCGAGCGGCTCGGCGCACACATCACCCATGTGCATGCCAAGGACACCTCGGTGCTGCCCGGCGTGGCCGTGCGCGGCGTGCTCGACACCGCCTTCGGCCCGGTGCCCGAGGATCCCGCGCAGCGCACCCCCACCGGCATCGGCCACTGGTGCTCGACCTGGCCCGAGGACCCGGCCTGGCGCTTCGTGGCCCTCGGCGAGGGGCACGATGTGGACTACTGGACCCGCTTCCTCACGGCGCTCGCCGCGGTGAACCCGGACCTGAACGTCAACATCGAGCACGAGGACGCTGCCTTCGGGCAGATCGAAGGGCTCGAGCGCGGCGCCCGCACTCTGCTCGCCGCCGCCGAGCGGGCGGGGGCCTGACATGCCGCTCGTCCGCATCACCCAGCAGGACGTCCGCACGCCCGCCGAGTCCCGGCAGATGGCCGACATCGTCCAGGACGTCATGCTCGAGCTCTTCGCCGCCCCGCCCGGGGACCGGTACCAGATCCTCGAGACCCTCCCCGTCGGCTCGATCATCGCCGAGGACACCGGCCTCGGCCTCGAGCGCAGCGACGGCGTCGTCATCATCCAGATCACCCAGCAGGGGAGGGGCGAGGCGCAGAAGCAGGCGATCTTCGCGGCGCTCGCCGCGCGGCTCGGCGCCGCGGGCCTCGTGCGCGAGGACGACCTGATCATCTCCGTGGTCGAGAACGGCCACGAGGACTGGTCGTTCGGGCGAGGGCGCGCGCAGTTCCTGACCGGGGAGCTCTGAGCCCGGGCTCGACCTCGAGCTCCGGCCCCGGGCCTGGCTCGGACCTCGGGTTCTGGCCCCGATCCCCGGCTTCCAGCTCTCGGCCCCCACTCCTCGGCCTTGTGCGATCGAGTGCTGCATCTCGACCGCCATGGAGCGGCCATAGCGGTCGAGATGCAGCACTCGGCGCCCGACGAGGGCGGGGCTGCCGGGGCCGGGACCGCCAGGGCTCTCAGGGCTGCAGGACCTGCCGGGACCGGGGCTGCAGGGGCTGAGGTCGGGGCAGGTCCGCCGGGACCTGGACCGGCACCGGGGCCGAGCCGGGGGGCCGGGCCGGGGAGCCGGGAGCCGGTGTCGGCCGGAGGAGGGAACACCGCCCGACAAGCCTCAATCTTTGTATGGACAAATACCGTCTCCCGTGTGATCATGGGAGCACCGGGACGGTCGTGGGGCAGAGCAGCCCGCGGCACCCGCACCAGGCTCTGACGCAGGGAGGCATGGAACAGCCATGGCATCTGATCTCGACATCATCACGTTCGGCCGCAGCGGCGTGGACATCTACCCCTTGGAGATCGGGAAGGGGCTCGAGGACATCCACAGCTTCGGGAAGTTCCTCGGAGGCAGCCCCACCAACGTCGCGGTCGCCGCGGCCCGCCTCGGGCACAGCCCCGCGGTGATCACCGGCGTGGGTGACGACCCCTTCGGTCGCTACGTCGTCCAGGAGATGGAGCGCCTGGGCGTCTCGGTACGATTCGTCGTGAAGAACGGCGACCTGAACACCCCGATCACCCTGTGCGAGATCTTCCCGCCCGACGACTTCCCGCTGTACTTCTACCGCCAGCCCAGCGCCCCTGACCTGCAGGTCGCGCCCGAGCACCTCGACCTCGACGCGATCGACGAGGTGCCGCTGTTCTGGTTCTCGGGCACGGGCCTGTCCGAGGAGCCCAGCCGCTCCGCCCACCACGCCGCGCTCGCGGCCCGCGGGAAGGGCGGCGGCCCGGCCGGCGGCCACACCGTCTTCGACCTCGACTACCGGCCGATGTTCTGGTCCGGCGTCGAGGAGGCGCGCGAGCAGTACCGCGAGGCGCTGCAGTACGCGACGGTCGCCGTCGGCAACAAGGAGGAGTGCGAGGTCGCCGTCGGCGAGACCGAGCCCGAGCGCGCGGCGGACGCGCTGCTCGAGGCCGGGGTGACGATCGCCATCGTGAAGCAGGGCCCCAAGGGGGTGCTCGGCAAGACCGCCGACGAGCGCGTCGAGGTGGCCCCGAACCTGATCCAGGTCATCAACGGCCTCGGCGCCGGGGACAGCTTCGGCGGCTCGCTCTGCCACGGGCTGCTCACCGGCCAGTCCCTCGAGGAGACGCTCACCCGCTGCAATGCGGCCGGCGCCATCGTCACCAGCCGTCTCGAGTGCTCCACCGCCATGCCGACGAACGAGGAGATCGACCTGCTCATCGCGGGCGGCGACCCCAACCACGGGCAGACCGTCGACGAGATGCTCGGCGCCCTGCGCAGCCGCGGCACCGTCGGGGCGGAGCAGCGATGAGCACGAGCACCGTCCCCGGGAGCCCCACCCCGCCCGGTGCCGCCGCGCGCGCGGGCACCCCCACGACGGGCGCCGACGGCACGAGCACCGACGGCACGAGCGCCGACACCTTCGTGTCCACCTACGACGAGGTCACGCGCGTGCGGATCGAGGATCCGGGCCGCTTCGCCCGCCTGGCCGCGACCCGCTCCCGTCGCACCGTCGCCGACACCGACGGCACGATGATGATCATCGCCGCGGACCATCCCGCCCGCGGCGCCCTCGGCGTCGGCACTCGCGACCAGGCCATGGCCTCCCGCACCGAGCTGCTGGACCGCATGCGGGAGGCGCTCGCCGTGCCCGGCGTGGACGGGGTGCTCGGCACCGCCGACATCCTCGAGGACCTGCTGGTCATGGGGGCGCTCGAGGACAAGGTCGTGTTCGCCTCGATGAACCGCGGCGGGCTGCAGGGCGGTTCCTGGGAGATCGAGGACCGCTTCACCGCCTACGACGCCGCCTCGATCCAGCAGGCGGGATTCGACGGCGGGAAGATGCTCACCCGCATCGACCTCGACGACGACCGCACCTCCTTCATCCTCGAGGCGAGCGCGAAGGCGGTCACCGACCTCGCCCGCCACGAGCTGATCGCGATGGTCGAGCCGTTCATGTCCTCCCGCCCCGGCGGCCCGGGCACGAAGGTCGTCAACGACCTCTCCCCGGAAGCCGTCATCACGTCCATCCACATCGCTCAGGGCCTCGGTGCGACCAGCGCCTACACCTGGCTGAAGCTCCCCGCCGTCGCGGACATGGAGCGGGTCATGGACGCGACCACCATGCCCACCCTGATCCTCGGCGGCGACCCCGTGGACGACGATCCGGAGACGCTGCGCGCCTCGTGGGGGAGGGCGCTGGCGCGCCCGAACGTGCGCGGCCTCGTCGTCGGCCGGACCCTGCTGTACCCGGCGGGGGACGACGTCACCGCGGCGGTCTCCGCCTCCGTCGACATGATCCGCAGCGCGAGCGCGAGCTGACGGCCCGGCACCCGACGGCCCGGCACCCGACGGCCCGGCGGCCGACGGGCCGCCCGGCGTCGGCCGCCCCGGAACGACGCACCAGCCCGAGAACAGGAGAGCATCCATGAGCGGCACCGAGCAGCTCCACCTGCCGGCCGGGACCACCGGCCGCGGGAACTACGAGACGATCATCGACCCCGGAGCGCGGGACGGCTGGGTCCACACCGGCCTGCGCGTCCTCGCCCTCGCCGCGGGCGGCAGCGAGGTCGTCACGGCGAACGGCGTCGAGGCGATGGTCGTGCCGCTGAACGGGGCGTGCGACGTCTCCGTCGGCGACGAGGACTTCCCGCTGCGGGGCCGTGAGGACGTCTTCGCCTCCGCCACCGACGTGCTCTACGTCCCCGTCGGCTCCCAGCTGACGATCTCGTCCGACGAGGGCGGCCGCTTCGCGCTCGCCACCGCGGTCGCGACCTCCGTGCACCCGGTGGCGCTGATCCGCGCCGAGGACGTGCCCGTCGAGATCCGCGGCGGCGGGACCATGACCCGCATGGTGCGCAACTTCGGCGCCGTCGGCGCGTTCGACGGCATGGACTCCCTCATCGCCTGCGAGGTCATCACCCCCGGCGGGAACTGGTCCAGCTACCCGGCGCACAAGCACGACGAGACCACCGATTCCGAATCGGAGCTCGAGGAGATCTACTACTACGAGATCCAGGACGGCCCGGCCGGCCCCGGCTTCGGCTACCACCAGACCACCTCGAGCGGCGCGGACAGGCCCATCGACGTGCTCGCCGAGGTGCGCAGCGGCGACGCCGTCCTGGTCCCGCACGGCTGGCACGGTCCCTGCGCCGCCGCGCCCGGACACGACATGTACTACCTCAACGTCATGGCCGGCCCCGAGGCGGAGCGGGCCTGGAACATCACCGACCACCCGGAGCAGGGCTGGGTGCGCGACACCTGGGCCGCGGCCGGGATCGACCCCCGACTCGGAGGAGAGGCACGATGACCGCAGAGCAGACCGCTCCCGCACCGACCGCGCCGGCCCAGCCCGGCCCGCAGGCCGCCGCCCCGCAGGACGTCCGCGTGGGCGTGATCGGCGTCGGCCGCATGGGCGCCGACCACGTCGAGCGCATCTCGCGCCGCATCAAGGGCGCCCGAGTGAGCGTGGTCAGCGACTACCTGCGCGAGACCGCCGAGAAGGTCGCCGCCACCGCGCCCGGATCCCGCGTGGTCGAGACCTGGCAGGAGGTGGTCGCGGCCCAGGACGTCGACGCCGTGCTCATCGCCAGTCCCGGCCAGTTCCACCGCGAGCAGGTCCTGGCCTGCATCGACGCCGGCAAGCCCGTGCTCTGCGAGAAGCCGCTGGCGATGAACCCCTCCGACGCCTTCGACGTGGTCCGCGCCGAGCACGAGGCCGGCACCCCGTTCGTGTCGCTGGGCTTCATGCGCCGCTTCGACACCGGCTACGGCGAGCTGAAGGACGCCCTCGAGGCCGGGGAGCTGGGCACGCCGCTGCTGCTGAACTGCAAGCACCGCAACGCCTCGGTGCTGCCCGGCTTCACCGACACCCACATGGTCTACGACTCGGCCGTGCACGAGATCGACGCGATCTCCTTCTTCCTCGAGGAGCCGGTCGTCTCGGTGCAGACGGTTATGCCGCGCAGCACCGAGAAGGCCCCCGAGGGGCTGCACGACCCGCTGCTGTTCCTGTTCCGCACCGCCTCCGGCACGGTCGTCACCGATGAGCTGTGGGTCAGCACCGACGCCGGCTACGAGGTGCGCACCGAGCTGGTCGGCTCGAAGGGCGCGGCGACCGTCGGCCAGGAGACCGGGATGGTCACCACCCAGCAGGCCGGCTCCCGCTGGGGCGGCACCGTGCCCCTGGACTTCCGGCCCCGCTTCATCGCCGCCTACGACGCGGAGGTGCAGGCCTGGGTCGCCGCGGTGGCCGACGGGTCGAACATCGCCCCGCGCTCCGCGACCGCCTGGGACGGCTACGTCGCCGCCGCCGTGTGCGAGGCCGCGGAGCAGTCGCTCACGGCCGACGGGGTGGTGGACGTGGCCCTGCAGGACCGGCCGGCCTGATCCGGACGGGAGGGCGGTCCGACGAGTCCGCCCAGCGGGTGGCTCGGCGAGTCCGCCCAGCGGGGTGGTCTGGCGAGCCCGCCCCGCGGGGTGGTCTGGCGAGCCCGCCCCGTATCCTTCGGCACAGCACGGAACTCGAGGAGGACGACGTGGACAGCGAGAACGCGAGCAGCACGGTCGGGAGCGATGACCTCGCGAGCGGTGCGGCCCGAGGTGGCGCGGCCGGGGGCGGTGCGGCCGGGGGCGGTGCGGCCCGGGGTGGCGAGGCCGAGGCCGGCGCACCCGAGGCCGGTGCGCCGGAGAGCAGCGCACCGGAGAACGGCGCGATCACCCTGGACCTCGTGATCGAGCGCGATGCGAGCACGCCGCTGTACCTGCAGCTCGCCGGGGGGATCGAGGACGCGATCCGCTCCGGCACGCTGCCCCCGGGCAGCCGTCTCGAGAACGAGCTGGCCCTGTCCAAGCGGCTGAAGCTCTCCCGGCCCACGGTGCGCCAGGGCATCCAGGAGCTCGTGGACAAGGGCATGCTCGTGCGCAAGCGCGGGGTGGGCACCCAGGTGGTGCAGGCCCCCGTGAACCGTCAGGTCGCGCTGACCTCGCTGTACGACGACCTGCGCACCGCCGGGAAGGCGCCGCGCACCGAGGTCATCGAGTACCGCATCGGGCGGCCCTCCCCGGAGGCGCTGGACCGCCTGCAGCTCTCCCCGGGCGAGCAGGTGCTGGACCTGATCCGCGTGCGCTACGCCGACGGGGAGCCGCTCGCGGTCATGCGCAACACGATCCCCGAGCGGATCGCCCCCTCCCGTGAGGCCCTCGCCGCCTCCGGCCTGTACGCCTGCCTGCGCGAGCGCGGCATCACGACCGTGCTCGCGCATGAGCGGATCGGCGCGACCGTCGCCGACGAGGAGCACGCCGAGCTGCTCGAGGAGGAGCTCGGCGCACCGCTGCTGACCATGGAGCGCAAGTCCTTCGCGAACGATGGCAGCGTGATCGAGTTCGGATATCACGTCTACCGCGCCTCCCGGTACTCCTTCGAGGTCACGCTCGTCGACTCCTGAGCGGCGGGCGGCGCCGGCCCCGCCCGCCGGCGGCACTCCTGTCCGGATGTCACGGCACGTGCGCCGTCTCGTGCCCCGCCGCTGCGTCGAGAACTGCACATTTCTCGGTTCTCGACGGGTCTGCGCGGGCCCGCTCCGTCGAGCCTCAGCCCTTCGTGGCGCCTGCGGTGAGGCCTCCGACGATGTACTTCTGCAGCAGCATGTACAGCACCAGGATCGGCACCACGGCGATGAGGATCCCCGCGGCGAGGCCCGTGTAGTTGGTGGCGAACTGGCCCTGGAAGTTCAGCAGGCCCAGCGGGATGGTGCGATTGCCCTCGGAGCTCAGCAGCGACAGCGCCAGGAACAGCTCGTTCCACGTCGCGACGCCGTCGAGGATCGCGACCGTGACCAGCGCCGGAACGCTCAGCGGCAGCACCACCCGGGCGAAGATCCGCACGTCGCCGGCCCCGTCGATCCGCGCCGCCTCGAGCAGCTCCTCCGGGACCCGCCGGAAGAAGGCCTGCAGGATCAGCACCTGCAGCGGGAGGCCGAAGGCGATGTACGGCGGGATGATCCCCGCGATGCTGTCGGTCATCCCCACCCCGCGCAGCATCGTGAACAGCGGGACGATCGCGATGTAGATCGGGATCGTCATCCCCAGCACCACCGTGAACAGGATGACGTTGCGGAAGGGGAACTCGAGCTTCGCCAGGGCGTAGGCCAGCAGCGAGGCGACCAGCACGCCGAGCGGCACCTTCACCAGCAGCAGGATCGTGCTGTTGAGATAGGCCGTGCCGAACTGGCCCGCCTCCCACGCCTCGGGGAAGTTCGCGAGCGTCAGCTCCTGCGGCCAGGAGACCGGGCCGCTGCTGAGGAAGTCGGACAGGGGACGCAGCGCCGAGACCACCAGCAGGATCAGCGGGGAGATCCAGATCAGCGCCGCGAGCGCGGAGCCGAGGGTCACGGCGCCGCCCTCGAGCCGTGCACGGGTGCGTCGGCGCGAGCCGGGACGCGGAGCCCCGGACCGACCGACGGCCGACCTCGGGGTCGTGGCGGCCGCGCTGCCCTGCGGGGGCGTGGCGGCGTCGGCATCGAGCATGGGGGAGGTCATCGGCTCTTCACCTGCGATCGGACGTAGGGGATGCCGGCGGCGACGGCGACCAGGGTGATGACCACCGCGATCGCGGTGCCGTAGCCGGCCTCGAAGTACTGGAAGACGTTGGCGTACATCCAGGTGCCCATCACCTGCGTGGAGTACCCGGGGCCGCCGTAGGTCATCG